>Ga0247717_1000014_pt1 | contig 43830 bp, 44 predicted proteins | sample 24E_NmetaG_FD_189047 | JGI IMG/M metagenome (GOLD analysis project Ga0247717, IMG submission 189047) | Soil microbial communities from hillslope of Landscape Evolution Observatory, University of Arizona, Oracle, AZ, United States - 2-4-E_N | ecosystem: Engineered > Artificial ecosystem >... | reverse complement strand
CGACGTGACCCGCATCGAGCGGCTCGAAGGGGGCGAGGACCGGTGGGTCACGCCGGTCACGAGTGACGGCGTCGGCCCCATGTACCTCCAGTGCAACCGCGGCAAGCGGGGCATGACCCTCAACCCGCTGAAGCCCGACGGCCGCGAGGTCGTCCGCCGCCTCGTTGCCGGCGCCGACGTGGTGATCGCCAACCTGCCGCCCGAGACGCTCGCGGCGATGGGGCTCGACCATGAGTCGCTGCGGGCCATCAAGCCCGACGTGATCCTGGTCAACGCGACCGCGTGGGGGCGGGGTGGCGAGTGGAGCCACCGACCGGGCTTCGACGGCCTCGGCCAGGCGGCGTCGGGCCACCTGTTCATGACCGGCCCGCCCGGCGCGCCGACCCGCGCGTCGGTCCCCTACGTCGACTTCTCGACCGCCACCCTGTCGGCGCTGGCCGTCGTCGTCGCCCTGCGACATCGCGACCAGACGGGCGAGGGTCAACTGATCGAGCCGGCGCTCCTGCGCACGGCGCTGACCTGGAACAGCAGCGGCCTCACCGAGCAGGCCCTCCTCGGCGTGAACCGGACCTCGACCCACAACCGGGCGCAGACGGCCGGACCCTCCGACGTGTTCCGCACCAAGGACGGGTGGCTGCTGTGCGCGGTGATCGGCAACGCCCAGTTCGGCAGCTGGGCGGCGATGATCGGCCGGCCCGACCTGGTCGACGACCCCCGCTTCACCGACGACCTCAGCCGGGGCGAGCACGGCGAAGTGCTCTCGGCCTACATGGGCGCGTGGTGCGCCGATCGCACGACCGAGGAGTGCCTCGCCGCCCTCGACGAGCATCGGGTGCCGGGCGGACCGGTGCTCGACTACCAGGGCGCGCTCGACCTCCCGCACGCCCACCAGATCGGTGTGTGGGAGGCGCACGAGTACCCCACGGCGCCCAAGCCGGTGCCCCTGGTTCGCTTCCCGGTGGTGATGTCGGGCTCGCCGGGCGAGATCCGCGGCCGGGCACCAACACTTGGCGAGCACACCGAGGAGATCCTGCGCGAGCTCGGCTACGGCGACAAGGAGATCGAAGCGCTCAGAGCGGGAAGGGTCATCGCATGACGGACGCAGTCGCGAAGCACGTGGTCACGCACAACCCGGACGCCAGCCGCTACGAGCTGCGGGTCGACGGCGAGCTCGTCGGCATCGCCGACTACACCGAGCGGGGCGACACCCTCGTGTTCCCCCACACCGAGATCGACCGGGCGCGGCGCGGCCAGGGGCTCGGGGCCGTCCTCGTGCAGGGCGCGCTCGACGACGTGCGCTGCAGCGGCCGGCGGGTCGTCCCGTCGTGCTGGTACGTCGCGCAGTTCATCGACGAGCACCCCGCCTACCGCGACCTCCTCGCCCCTTGACCCGACGGGCGCCCCCTCCTACTTCGGCGCGAAGCGCTGGCCGCCGTCGAGGCGGATGGTGCCGCCGTTGAGCATCGGGTTCTCGACGATGGCGACCGCCAGGCGGGCGTACTCCTCGGGGGTCCCCATCCGCTTCGGGAAGGCGGCGTCCTTGGTGAGGGCGTCCTCGAACTCCTTGGGGATCCCCTTGGTGAGGCCGGTGGCGAACAGGCTGGGCGCCACCGTGTTCACGCGGATGCCGAGGGAGCCGAGGTCCCGCGCCATGGTGAGGGTCATCCCGGCGATGCCGGCCTTCGCCGCCGAGTAGGCGACCTGGCCGATCTGACCCTCGAAGGCGGCGATCGACGCGGTGTTGATGATCACGCCCCGCTCGCCGACCTCGTCCGGCTCGTTCTTCGACATCGCGTCGGCCAGCAGCCGGCTCACGTTGAACGTGGCGATGAGGTTCAGCTCGATGATGCGCCGGAAGTCCTCGAGCGGGTGCGGGCCCTCCTTGGTGAGCGTGCGCTTGGCGATGCCGCCGCCGGCGGTGTTGATGCCGATGTGCACGTGACCGAGGGCGCTGACGGCGTCGGCGATGGCCGCCTCCACGCCGGCGTCGTCCATCACGTTGACGGGATGGAAGGTGCCCTTGAGCTCCTCGGCGGCGGCCGCGCCGTCGGAGGTCTCGAGATCGAGGATGGCGATGTTGGCCCCCCGCTCGTGCAGCTTCCCGGCGGCCGCCCGGGCCATGCCCGACGCCCCGCCGACGATCACCGCTCCCTTGTCTGCGATCTCCACGTTCCCGCTTCCTCTCAGGTGAGTGCGGCCTCGGTGACCGGGTCACCGCTGACGCGCGTGTGCTTCATGACCCGCGGCTCGCTCCAGTCCCACGGTTGGGCACGGTGGAGCACGCAGCGGTTGTCCCAGACGACGAGATCGCCGACGGTCCAGTGGTGGGTGTACACCCGTGGCGGCCGGCAGGCGAAGTCGACCAGGCGGTCGAGCAGGGCCTCCGACTCCGCGTCGGTCATCCCGGTGACCGCGTGAGCGTGGCGGCCGATGAACAGTGCCGGCCGGCCCGTTGCCGGGTGGACCTTCACCAACGGCCGCCGCGGCGGGACCTCGACGTCGTAGCCGTAGCCGCCGTCGTAGACCTCCTCACCGGCCCGGCGCTGTGAGTAGACGATGGAGTGGGCCGCCGACCGGCCTTCGAGCAGCGCTCGGGTGTCCTCGTCGAGCGCGTCGTAGGCCGCCCGCATGTCGGCCCACTCGGTGGCCCCGCCCTGGCTGGGCACCACGTGGGCGGACAGCATCGACGCCTTGGCGGCGATCGGCATGTACGAGCTGTCGGTGTGCCAGCCCTGGTTGCCCCGCAGCACCGACATCACCGGCGAGTCGGCCCGCAGCAGCGTCCCGTCCCTCCGGGTGTTGGCGATCGGGGTCAGTCCCTCGGTGCCGGCGATGTCCTCGAGGTCGCCGAACCGGCGCCCGAAGGCCTTCTGCTCGTCGCTGGTGAGGTGCTGGCCGGGGAAGACGAGCACGGCGTGGGTGTGGAAGGCCTCCTCGATCTCCCGCCAGCCTCCCGCGTCGAGGTCGGCCAGCCGGACGCCCCTGACCACGGCCCCCAGCGTGGCGTCGACGGGCTCGACCGAGATCACGCCCGGACTCTAGGAGAGCGGCTCCCTCTAGGTTCGAGGCATGCGCACCCCGGTGAAGGTCGCCATCGTCGCCGCCGTCGTCGCTCTCGCCGTCGCCGGCGCCGGCCTCTGGTGGTTCTTCCGCGACGACGCACCGCCCCCGGTCGCGCTCGACACCGCCGTCGAGTCGGTCACCACCACCGAGACGACGGCCGCCGAACCGACCGGGATCGAGGGCACCTGGACCGTCGACCGCGACTCGGGCGAGTTCGACTTCGAGACCGCCACCGGGACCTTCGCCGGCTTCCGCATCCAGGAGGAGCTCGCGTCCATCGGATCGGCGACCGCGGTCGGGCGCACGGGCGACGTCACCGGGTCGATCACCATCCTCGGCACGACGGTGACGGACGCGACCTTCGAGGTCGACCTCCGGACGATCACGACCAACGACTCCCGTCGGAACGACCGGGTCCAGCAGGCGCTCGAGACCGGCCAGTTCCCGACCGCCACGTTCGCCCTCACCGCCCCCATCGAGCTCGGCGAGCGCGCCGGTGACGGTGAGCCGGTGACGGTCACGGCCGCCGGCGACCTCACCTTGCACGGCGTGACCAACGCCGTCGAGCTGGCGATCGAAGCGCAGCTCGTCGGCGGGACCGTCGTCGTCGTGGGCTCGACCGTGATCACCTTCGCCGACTACGCCGTCGAGCCGCCGAGCGCGCCCATCGTGCTGTCGGTCGAGGATCACGGGATCCTCGAGCTGCAGCTGCTCCTCACCCGCTCCGCCGGCTGAGCTCGACCACGAGATCGCCGACGGCCGGCTCGATGTCGGGCAGCACCTCGGCCACGGCACCCGCGAGATCGGCCCGGTCGACACCCAGCCGCCGCAGCCGTGGGCGACGCTCCATCACCGACACGACGCGGTCGGCGATCCCCGCCGCGCTGGCGTACGCGGCGACGATCCCTCCGTCGGCCATGCGGTCGACCACCTCCTGCCACGGGCCGCCGTCGACGGCTCCCGCCGCCCACTGCAGCGCCTCGTCGTAGGCGCCGGACCGATCCCCTCGGAGCAGGATGCCGTCGATCGCCAGCTCGACCGCGACGTGGGCGGCCGCCCGGGCGCCGCGGTCGGGCACCGGCATGGCGGCCACCACGGCCGCCGTCCACCGCCGGAACGCGGAGTGGTCGTGGAAGGCGGCGTCCACCCGGTGGTGCGAGTCGACGCCAGCGGCCACGAGTCGGGCGTCGGCCGCGGGGTCGAACGCGTGCCGGCCGGCGAACCGGCTGAGGTCGGGGATCATGGCGCCGAACGCGAACGCGCCGTGGTCGAGCTCGAGCCCGGCCACCACCGCGTGCCCGACGAAGTTCACCTCGCCGGACCGACCCCCGACGTCCCGAGCTCGAGCGCGCTCACGGCAGGAACCCGAGGACGGCGATGACGGCGGCACCGAGCTCGCGGTCACCGTCGACGACGACGTCGTCGGGCGCGTCGCTCCGACCGCCGACGAGCGCCGCGAACGTCGTGACCGGCATGGTCAGGCGGACCGTCGGGTCGGCGGGGGCGTCGTCGAGCGGCCGGCCCCGGCCGCCGTCGACGGCCACCACGGCGCGGTGGAGGTCGCCGATCTCGACCACGACGGTGGTGCCGTCGGGGGCGCCGGCCCGCTTGGCGACGACGAGCGGCAGGTACCGGGCGAAGTAGGTGACGGACTCGAGCGCGGCGGGTCCGTCGACGTGCCCCGGGCGGTCGAGGGCGCGCCGGATGTCCTGCTCGTGCGACCAGGTGTCCATCACCCGCAGCGTGAGCATGTCGGCGAGGGTGCCGGGTCCGGCCGGCGTCTCGATCTCGCGTGCGAGGTCGTCGGCGGTGAGCGACTGCAGCTGCGCGAGTCGCGCAGCCGTGACCTCGCGCAGCTCGGCGAGCACCTCCTCCCCGGACCGGTCGCGTCGGAAGTCGACCCCGACCTCGTTGCCCTCCCCCAGCGGGTTCTTCACGTGGGCGACGTCGGTGGGGACGTGCTCGGGACCGGGCCGGCCGAGGGCGCGGGCCTCGTAGTCGATGAGGTGGGCGACGTTGTCCTGCACGCTCCAGCCCGGGCAGCCGGTGGGGAGCTTCCACTCCTCCTCGCTGAGGGTGGCCAGCAGGTCGTCGAGCGAGCGCCAGGTGAGCGCCAGGTGGTCGATGGACGGGGATGCGGCGGGCACGACTCGACTGTAGGACCACGGGATGGGCGAGACTGCGGCCATGCACGCCGCAACCGCCCCGAGTGCCACATGAGTGACGGATCGGATCTCGCGTGGCTCGGGCTCGAGCGCGACGGTGACCGCTCCTGGTCCTTCGAGCTCACGCCCGAGCTGACGCGCCCCGACGGCAAGCTCTACGGCGGCACCGGCATCGCCGTCGCCATCGCCGCCATGGAGGCCGAGACGGCGCGTGACACGCTCTGGACCACGGTGCAGTTCGTGTCGAGCGCGGATGTCGGTGACCGCATCAGCTGCGGGGTCGAGGTCCTGGCCGCGGGACGGCGGACCTCGCAGGTGCGCATCACGGCGACCGTCGGCGATCGGGTGGTGCTCGCGGCCCTCGGCGCCACCGGCCTCGCCCGCGACGGCGGCATGCAGGTCCAGGTCGGCGAGATGCCCGACGCCGGCGATCCCGCCGACGCCGGGCCGTGGGGATCGACGTCGTCGTTCCGCCCCGCCGAGGGCGCCAGCTGGTTCGCCATCGCCGAGCTGCGCCAGGCCGAGACCGCCGACGACCGCTACGCGATGTGGGCCCGGATGCGGTCGATGCCCCAGACGAGGGCGACGATCGCGTTCCTCGCCGACATGGTGCCGTCCGCCGTCGTGCGGGCCGGCGGGCGCATGGGCGGGGGGACGAGCCTCGACAACTCGGCCCGCTTCGGACCGGAGCCGGCGGCGGGCACCGAGTGGATCCTCCTCGACTTCGACCCGTACCTCGCGGAGGGCGGCTACCTCCACGGTGGCGCGCGGATCTGGTCGCCCGACGGCACCCTGCTCGGCGTGGCGAGCCAGACCGCGGCGGAGATGGTCTGGCCGACGTGAGCGACCAGCTGACTCGGTAGGTTCCGGCGGTGGCCGACGACGACCTGCACGACTTCGAGACGACGACGTTCACCCACGACGGCAAGACCAGGGTGGTCTTCCGCATGGGGAACGGGCCGGCGGTGATCGTCATGACGGAGATGCCGGGGATCTCGCCCAAGGTCGCCGACTTCGCTCGCCGCGTGGCCGGCATCGGCTGCACCGCCGTGGTACCGCACCTCTTCGGCGTGCCCGGTCGCGACCCGACACCGTCGGGTCGGCTCCAGGGCCTGTCCGTCTACGCCACGACGATCGTGCCGATCTGCGTGAGCCGCGAGTTCCATGTGCTCGCGCTCGGCAAGACCTCCCCCGTCATCGCCTGGCTGCGAGCGCTCGCCGCCGCCGAGCACGAGCGGTGCGGCGGCCCCGGCGTCGGGGCGGTCGGCATGTGCTTCACCGGCGGGTTCGCGTTGGCGATGGCCGTCGACGACCGGCTGCTGGCGCCCGTGCTGTCCCAGCCCTCTTTGCCGTTCGGCGTGTCGAGCCGCCACCGGCGCGCCATCGACATCTCGCCCGCCGACCTGGCGGTCGTGAAGCGGCGGTGCGCGGCCGACGGCCTCACCGTCATGGGCCTGCGGTTCACGAGCGACCGGTTCGTGCCCGGCGAGCGGTTCGAGATGCTGCGCGAGGAGCTCGGCGACGCGTTCGTGGCCGTCGAGCTCGACGACGCCGCCGCCAACCCCGACGCCGCGATGGCGCCCCACTCGGTGCTCACCGAGCACCTGATCGACGAGCCCGGGCAGCCCACTCGGGATGCGCTCGACGGCGTGCTCGACCTGTTCCGCTCGAAGCTCCTGGTGTCGAGCTGAGGATCGATCAGAGCCAGCTGGCGCGAACGGCGGCGCCGGCACCGGCCGGTTCCAGCCCGGCGCGCCCGGCGGCGACCTCACCGAGCAGGTGCTCGACGGCCGCCACGATCATGGGTCCCGCGGCCCGCAGCGCGGCGACATCGCCGGAGCCCAGCTCGTCCGCCTCGACGCCGGCGTCGGCGAGCACCGACTCGATGTCGTCGAACCGGCCCTGGAGCCACACCACCGGATCAGCGGTGAGCTCCTCGACGAAGTGGCGCCGGCCCGGCTCCCACCCGCGGAACCGGGGATGGTGGTGGGCCCGGTCGAGGCTGCCCGGCGTCGAGGACACCGACTCGAGGAGGTCGACCCGCCAGAGCGGCCGGTCGACCCGGATGGGGACCGCCGAGTAGATCGAGCCGTGCAGCTCGTCCCGGGCGAACGCCCGCAGCTCGAGCCGGACGCCCCGCTCGGCACCCTCCTGACCCGGTCCGGGGTTGGGGTCGACGAAGTAGAGGTCGCTCACCACGACACCGACCCGATCGAAGGCCATCGACCACAGCACGCCGCCAGCCTCGCGCATCCACCCCGTTCTGGGACCGATCCGCGACCGCGACCCGGCCCGATCGGTCCCAGAACGGAGGTGGTGGGCGCTCAGCGGAGGGGGTCGCCGAGGTCGCCGAGGTCGGAGGACGGGCCCCGCGTGCGCATCCGGTCCGCCATCTCCTCGGCGGCCAGCAGCTCGGCGACGAGCCGCTGCGCGACCCCGATCACCTCCTCGAGCTCGGCCAGCGCCGGCTCGACGTTGCCGGCCTCGATCGTCCACCGGGCCGCCGCCAACCGCTGCACGATGAGGTCGTTGATCTCGGCGGCGTCGCGCCGGTGGGCCTCCGCCACGGCCAGGCGCACGCGCACCGCCTCCGCCTCTTGCTGCTGGTCGGCGGCCCGGCCGAGCAGGAGCCCGAGGAGGGCGAGGGGCACGATGCGGGCCATCCAGCCGGCGGCGCCGATCGACACGTCCTCGAGCAGCGACCACAGCTCCACGATGGCGATCCCGAGGGCGGCGGTCGCCAACCCCGCCCGCTGCCCGTAGGCGAGCGCGGCCAGCGCGATGGGCAGCGAGAAGAGCAGACCGAGGGGGTCATCGCCCTCGATCATGAACCGGGCCGCGGTGATGGCCGCGAAGAGCGCCACGACCACGGCGGCGGCGGTGCCCGGGCGCCGCCGGAACCATGGACCGGCCGCACCTGCCGACGTCGCCATCACCCGCATCTTCCCAGAGTCGAGCGAGCGGGGCCGCGCCGCCTACCGCTCGGCGGCCATCAGCACCCCGAGCCCCTGTGCCGCCTCGAGGACGAGGGGGCCGAGCCACCGGTGCGCCAGCTCGGTCGCGGCCTCGTCGGTGAGGTGCATGCCGTCGGGTCGGGCGCCATCGATCCCCCAGAGGTCCTCGGTGAACTGCCCGTCCGGGCACAGCTCGCCGAAGAGGTCGCCGTTGGAGGCGCCGATCATCAGCGGGTAGACGCCCTCGTTGAGCGCTCCGATGCGCTCGTCGGGCTCCTCGACGTGCCGCCAGCCCCGCACCCGCTCGAAGTCACCGCACGGCGCGTTCAGGCTGACGAAGCGGGTCGCGCCGCCCGCCATCGTGCGGAGGGCGTCGAACATCGCCTGGTACTCCTGGATGAGCCAGCGGTGATAGGGCGGGTCACCGGGCCGCTGCCAGTCCTCCCACTCGGGCAGGCGGCGGTCGAGCATCTCGGAGATGGCGGCCGCGCTCACGACGACGTCCGGTGCGAACGCGGCATACCCCCGCGCCCGCTCGGTCCAGCTGTCGGCCCACCACGAGCACCCCGCGTGCACCGGGAACGACGACCCCTCCTGCCACCGCCGCTCGCCGCCCCGGCTCAGCGGGCAGAACGAGACGCTGAGGTCGTAGACGACGACGTCGCCCCGGCTGTCGGCCCACGCCGACAGCCCGGTCGCGAGGTTGTGGGCGAGCGAGTCACCGACGACCGCCACGCGCAGCCGGCCATCGGCGCTCGGCGCGTCGTCGACGTGGCCCTCGGCCCAACCGTCACCTTCGAGGATGTCCTCCTCCTCGGGCGTCACCGGTTCGGAGCCGCCCTCGGTCGGAGCGGGGCCACCTGACGGCGCCCCCATCGCCTGCTGCTCCGGAGGGGGCGGCGCGAGGGGTGCCGCGGGCTGATCGACGGCGCCCGCGACGACCGGCGGCGGGGGCACGGCGTCGTCCACACCCGCCCCAAGGTCGACGCGGGTCGCCGCGGTACCAGGCACGCTGACCGTCGACGCGACGACCAGCACGGCGAGCGCCGCCACCGACGCGTTCGCCCACCCGGTCGCGAAGATCCGGACGGTGCGGGTGCGTCGACGCCGGATGGGCTGCTCGAGGAGCGTGGTCGACGCGTAGGCCAGCGCGATGGTCACGGCCACCTCGGCGGCGACGAGCGCCGGCGTCGCGGTGCCCGCGGGGTCGATCCACTGGTAGAGCGGCCAGTGGAACAGGTACGCGGCGTAGGAGATGAGGCCCAGGAAGATCAGCGGGCGGAAGGCGAACGCCTTCGCCAGCCACGTGTCCTGGCTGGCCGCCACCACGACGAGGGCGGCGAGCACGGCGCCGGCCAGGAACCCGCCGCGGTAGAGGCGGGGGTCGCCGACCGAGAGCGTCGCCATCAGGAGCGCGAGCCCGGCGAGTGCGAACCACCCGGCGGCGTCGGCGACGACGGTCATGGTGCGGTTCAGGCGGGCAAAGCCGTCGCGCCTCGTCAGCACGAGCGCGAGCACGGCGCCGACGAGCGGTTCGGCGAGGCGGGCTTCGGTCCCGTAGTAGGCGTGGCCCCCGATGCCCCCGCCCGCCGCCAGGGACATCGCCAACCACGTCGACACGCCGATGCCGGCGACGGCCACGAGCCCGAACCGGAGCCGATGACGTCCCGAACGGCCGAGCAGGAGGAGGGCGGCCAGCGGCAGCAGGAGGTACACCTGCTCCTCGATCGCGAGCGACCAGAAGTGCTGGAACGGCGAGGGATCGGCGAACAGCGACTCGTAGGTGCTCCCCTCGGCGACGAACCGCCAGTTGGCGGTCCACGTGAGGGCCGAGACGGCGTCGCCCACGAGCGTCGGGGTGACCACCCGGCCCCCGGCGGCCACGAGGACGGCGACGAGCACCACGGCCGCGATGGAGCCGGGCACGAGTCGCCGGGCCCGGCGCAGCCAGAACGCCCGCAGGTCGAGGCGGCCCGTGGTCTCGATCTCGCGGACGATGAGCGAGGTGATGAGGAAGCCACTCAGGGTGAAGAACACCGTGATGGCGAGGGGGGCGCCGGGCAGCCAGGACGGGTTGGCGTGATAGGCGAGCACCGCCACCAACGCGAGTCCCCGGACGCCGTCGAGCGCCGGGATGTGTCGCCCGTCACTCATCGACGAATGGTTCGACGGCACCGCGCCCGGCGCCTGCTGGCGGGCCGGCTGCCCCCGGTCGACCGGGATCACCCGGGTACCGTGCCCCGATGCGGCCGCGCCCAGCCTCCCCGGCCCGCTGATCGCTCGCCGTGTTCGACTGGGTGCCGCGCTGGCTGCGCGTGCTGTTCGGGGCGCTGGTGCTGGCCCTCGTGGTGTGGCTCCTGGTCGTGCCCCAGTTCGGGCAGGCCGAGGAGGCGCTCGACGCCATCGCCGGCGTCAACGTCGGGTTCGTGGTGCTGGCCGGCGTGCTCGTGGCCGGCTCGGTGGTCGCCCAGGCGAGCCTCACCCGCGTCGTGCTCCCGGCCGTCCAGCGCCCGACGCTCGCCGGCATGGTGCGCATCGAGCTGGCGTCGACGGCGGTGAGCCACACCGTCCCGGGCGGGACCGCCGCCGGCACCGCCCTCGCCTACCGCCTGCTGACCCGCGCCGGCGTCACCGGGCCGGCCGCCGGCTTCGCGCTGGGGGTGCGCGGGATCGGCTCGGCCGTGGTCCTCAACGCCATCCTGTGGGCGGCGCTCGTCGTCTCGGTGCCGACCCGGGGCTTCGACGCGCGGTACGCCATCGCCGCGCTCGTGGGCGCCGCGCTCCTGGGCCTGACGGGCGTGCTCCTGATCGGCTTGCTGCGCGCCCGCGACACCACCACCCGCCTCGTGACCCGGTTGGTCCGGCCCATCCCCTTCGTCGACCACGAGGGGGCGCCGGCGGTCGTCAAGCGCCTCGGTGACCAGCTGCACGACCTCGTCTCGGACCGCCGCCTCGCCGTGCAGGCGACCACCCGCGCCGCGGTGTACTGGCTGAGCCTGGCGGCGGCGCTGTGGATCCTGCTCTACGCGTTCGGCTGGACCGGCGATCCGATCTCGGTCGTCGTCGCCTTCGGGATCGTGAACGTGCTCGCCGCCATCCCCATCACCCCCCGGGGACTCGGCGTGCTCGAGGCGGTGCTGATCCCGATGCTCGTCGGCTTCGGCGCACCCGGCTACGCCGCCACGCTCGGCGTCATCGGCTGGCGACTGCTGTCGTTCTGGGCGCCGATCCCACTCGGCACGATCAGCTACGTCTCGATCCGCATCGCCGAACCCGACGTGCCCACCACGAACCGCGACGCTGTGGCCCGCGAGCTCGCCGAAGCCGGTGCCACGGGGCGTCAGACGCTCGGCGACTGGGCGCGGCGCCGCGGCCTCCGTCGGCCGCGCTGACGGCGGCGGGTCATCCGCTCAGGCCCGGCTCAGGGATCCGTTCAGGCGACGGGCGCCGCGGTGGACGCGGTGGAACCAGCCGACCGGGTCGGCGAACATCAGCGGGCAGGCACCGGCGACCACGTCGATGCCGTGCTCATGGCACAGCGCCATCGCCTCGTCGGACACCGCGCCCGAGCCGCCCACACCCTTGAACAGCCACACGCGGGGGACGCCGCGGTCGATGCAGGCCCGCACCACGTCCGCCGCCTTGTCCCGGTTGACCATCACGATCACCCCGTCGAGCTCGCCGGGCACCGAGGCGAGGTCGGGATAGCAGGGTCGGTCGTCGACGGTCGCGGCACCGGGGTGCACGGCCACCACGTCCTTGCCCCGCGTCGCCAGCTCGTGGAGGATCGTCCGCCCGAAGCTGTCCGGCTTGTCGGATGCTCCGACCACCGCGAACCGCTGGTGGGCGAGGAACGCCTCGGCGTCTCGTGCGTCGATCATCGTCGCGACCTCCTTGGTCGCGCCCATCGTCCCCCGGCCGGGCCGCGATCGGCAGGGTCTTCAGGCCCCCTTTCCCAGGACCGTCGTCGGCCCCTGGCCTCGCACTACGGTCCGGCCATGACCGCCGTGGGGGGAACCTGGGACGACCGCTTCGTCGGCGTGCGTGATGCCGTCGCCAACCTGATCGAGACCGGTCAGGACGTCGGCTGCAGCGCCTGCGTCGTGCTCGAGGGCGAGGTCGTCGCCGACGTCTGGGGCGGCTGGGCCGACGAGGCGAAGCAGTCGCCCTGGGAGCGCGACACGATCACCAACGTCTGGTCGACGACCAAGACGATGACGGCGCTGTCGGCGCTCCTGCTGGTCGATCGCGGCGAGCTCGACGTCGACGCACCGGTGGCCCGCTACTGGCCGGAGTTCGCGGCCAACGGCAAGGACGGCGTGCTCGTCCGCCACCTGCTGTCCCACACCGCGGGGCTCTCCGGCTGGGAGCCGGCCATCACGATCGAGGAGCTGTACGACTGGGACCGCTCCGTCGAGGTGCTCGCCGCCCAGGCGCCGTGGTGGGAGCCGGGCACCACGTCGGGCTACCACGCCGTCACCCAGGGCCAGCTCGTCGGCGAGGTGGTCCGGCGCGTCGCGGGGGTCTCGCTCGGCACGTTCTTCGCGAAGGAGCTGGCCGAGCCGCTGGGCGCCGACTTCCACATCGGCACCGATCCCGTCCACTTCGCGCGCATCGCCGCCGTCATCCCCCCGCCGCCGCTGGCGGCGCCCCCGGGCTCGGCCCCCGACAGCGTCGCCGCCCGCACCTTCGCCTCCGTGCCGATCGCCGGCGAGCTGTCGTGGACGCCGGCGTGGCGCCAGGCCGAGATCCCCGCCGCCAACGGCCACGGCAACGCCCGTTCCGTCGCCCGGGTGCAGTCGGTGCTCTCCAACCGCGGCGAGCTGGGCGGCACCCGCTACCTGTCGGAGGCGACCTGCGACCTCGTGTTCCGCGAGCAGTGCAACGGGACCGACCTCGTGCTGGGCGTCCCGCTCCGGCACGGCATCGGCTACGGCCTCGCCGGCGAGCTGCTGCCCCTCCCCAACCCCCGCACCTGCTTCTGGGGCGGTTGGGGAGGCTCCCTCGTCATCAACGACGTCGACGCCCGGATGACGGTCTCCTACGTCATGAACCGCATGGGCGACGGCACCACCGGCGACCTCCGAGGGGCGAGCGTCCTCATGGCGGCCTACGCCGCCCTCGCCTCGGGCTAACGGCCCTTCCAGACGGGCGGCCGCTTCTCGACGAACGCGGTGGCGCCTTCCTTCGCGTCCTCGCTGGCGAACACCGACGCCTGGCGCTCGGCGTGCACCTTCCACACCTCGTCGGCCGGCGCGAACGCGGCCATGCGCACGAGCTCCTTCGACGCCTGCACCCCGAGGGGGCCGTTGGCAGCGATGCGCTCGGCGAGCGCGACGGCCTCGTCCAGCACCTGATCGGCCGGCACCACCTTGTTCACGAGCCCGAGCGCCACCGCGTCCTCGACGCTGATCGGATCGCCGGTGAGGGTGAGCTCGAGGGCCTTGGCCAGCGGGATGCGGCGGGACAGGAACATCCCGCCACCGGCGGCGAAGAGGCCCCGCTTCACCTCCGGCAGGCCGACCTGGGAGCCGGCGGCCGCCACGATGAGGTCGCACGCCATCAGCAGCTCGAACCCGCCCGCGAGCGCGGTGGCGTTGGCGGCGCCGATGACCGGCACCGCGCACTCGCCCCGGCTCATGAACGGACCGAAGCGGGCCATCCCCTTCTGCTCCTCGGGCGTCGGTGCCAGACCTCCGGCGGCGAAGGACCGGAGGTCCATGCCCGCGCAGAAGGCGCGGTCGCCGGTCCCGGTGAGGACGACGGCCCGGATGTCGGGATCGGACTCGGCCTCGAGGAGCCCGTTGCCGACACCGGCCATGACCGCGGCGTTGAGCGCGTTGCGCGCCTCGGGGCGGTTGATGCGGAGCACGAGCACCGCGTCGCGGCGCTCGGAGATCACCTCGGGTTCGTCAGCCATGGCCGCACCGTAGAGCCTCGGCCATCTTCGCCATCGAATCGTGCTGGTGGTGCCATGCGCCGGCCGGTTGGGCAGGAACGGTGCGTGACCGATCCCCGCGCCACCCCGGCCACGCTGGCGCCCGACCCCGACGACGAGCCGACGGCGCGGGAGCGAGCGGCCGCCGTCCTCGAGGACCGGTTCGACATCCCGATGGCGGTGCTGGCCGGGGCCTGGGGCGCGCTCGTCGCCTACGAGCTGGTCGCCCCCGCCCGCCAGCGCGACGTCCTCACGCTCATCAGCCACGTCATCTGGGTCGTCTTCGTGCTCGAGCTGGCGGTGAAGCTCTGGGTCTCGGGGCACCCGCTGCGGTTCCTGCGTCGGCGGTGGCCGTCGCTCCTGTTCCTCGCCCTTCCCCTGCTGCGGATCCTGCGGCTCATCCGGGCCGTGCGCGCCCTGCGAGCGCTCCCGGTGATGCGGGTCGTCGGCTCCGGCTACCGCACGATCGGCTCGGCCCGATCCCTCCTCGGGGGCCGGCTGACGTACCTCGCCCTCGTCACCGCAACCGTCGTCTTCGCCGGCGGCCAGCTGCTCTACCTCCTCGAGACCGAGGGCGGAAGCGACCGCACCCTCGGCAACGCGCTGTGGTGGGCGGCCAACCTGGTGATCAGCAGCAGCTACACCTTCGAGCCGTCGTCGGTCCCGAGCCGCCTCGTGTCCCTGATCCTCAGCGCGTACTCGATCGTGGTGTTCGCCTCGGTGGCGGCCGCGCTGGGCGCGTTCTTCCTCGAGTCGCGCAGCGAGGCGGAGCAGGCGTCGGCTGACGCCGACAGCCGAGGCGACACCTGAGCCACCTTCGGCCACAGGGAACTGCGCACTCGGGGACGAACTCCCCACCATGCGACGCCTGTCCGTCATCCTCGCCGCGCTCGTCGGCGCTTCCTCGCTCCTGGCCCCGCCCGCCCGGGCCGGAGGACCGCAGGCGTGGAAGGGCGTGCCGACCCTCATCGGCGGCACCGCCCGGTACGACAAGGGCGAGTGGATCCACACCGACTTCGTCTACGACGACTACGGCGCTGACACCGGTTCGTGGGGTCAACCCAACGTCGTCAGCCTCGCCGGGACGAGCGGCGACGCCCGCTACCCGGACGGCGAGCGGTACGCCGACAACGCCGCCGACATCGTCGAGGTGCGGGTTCGCGCCCACCGGGACGACCTCCAGGTCCGGGTGCTGCTGCAGACGATCGTCGACCCTGAGGTCGTGGCCCTCTGGGTGCAGGTGGGCGACGCCGAACCCCGGGTCTTCACGCACCGCAACGCGACCATCGATGACGCCGCGAACACGGTCGAGCTCACCCTCCCCGGGGTCGCCACCGGTCCGACCGTCACTCTCAACGTCGGCGCCGGCCTCCATGACGGCGATGGCGACCTGCTCGCCGGCCGGCCCGGCACCGCATCCTTCTATCCCGACGACTACACGACGGGTGGCCCGACCGACAACCGCCTGTTCGATCTGGCGTTCAACACGCGCTCGCTCGAGGGGCGGGGCGGAGCGTGGAACGAGGACGTGCAGTCCGACGCGCTGGCCGCCGGCGACCTCGCCCCGTTCGCGCAGACGATCGACCTCAGCATGCTTCGGGACGCCCGCCACCGACCGGCCCAACCACTCGAGCCCGGCTACTACGTCCGCCTCGTCGAGTCGCGGCTCGGCCTCGGCGAGGGCGTCGGCGCCTCGTTTCCGCAGTACCGGGCGACCTGGCAGCCCTACGCGCTCTGGATCCCGGAGCAGTACGACCCGGTCGTGCCGGCGCCGCTGTTCCTCAACCTCCACAGCCTGTCGGTGCACCACAACCAGTACCGGGGCGGCGAGAGCCCGACCTACACCACCTTCTACGAGCAGATGGGCGACGGACTGGGCGCCATCGTCGTCACGCCCCTCGGCCGCGGCCCGGACGGCTGGTACCTGAACGAAGGGTTCCTCGACACCCTCGAGGTGTGGTCGGACGCCCTCCGCCAGTTCGCGATCGATCCCGACCGCACGTATGTGGGCGGGTACTCGATGGGCGGGTACGGCACCTATCGCCTCTCCACGCTCATGCCCGACAGCTTCGCGTCGGCCGTGAGCGTGGTCGGTCCTCCCACGAACGGGATCTGGGCCTACCCCCTCTCGACGCCCTCAGGGCCCACGTTCACCTACACGCAGCTCGAGAGCACGCGCCACGTGCCGTTCTGGATCACCCACGGCGTGGCCGACGAGCTCGTCCCGGTGCTCGGCGTTCAGGCCCAGGCCGACCGACTCGCCGCACTCGGCCACGAGCACCGCTTCGCCCTCCACCCGGCGGCCGATCACCTGAGCTTCACCATCCAGGACGACTGGACGCGCGAGACCGGCTGGCTGGCCGACCACGCCCGTCGCGTCACCGACCCTCACGACGTGACGCTTCGGATCCGGCCGGCGTCGCTGCTGAGCGCCAACCGAGCTCACTTCGCGCCGCTCCTCACCACGCTCCTCGCCGAGGTCGGCGCTCGGACGGACGGTGCCTACTGGGTGGGCGACGTCCGGGTCGCTCCCGGGCCCGACGTGACCGGCGACGTGCGGCTGAGCAGCGACGGCATCGCGCACCGCCGGACGGGCACCGGAACGGTGACGACCGTCGGGATCGACGGTCCGTCGCCCTACCGCCTGACCGGCGTCGACGTGAGCCACGGCGATGGCCCCACCACCGACACCCTGCGGGGGAGCCTGAACCAGGTGGTCGCCCTCACCGTCGATGTCGGCCGGGCACGGCTGTCCGACTCGCCGGCGCTCGAGGTCACCACCGACACCCTGGTCACCATCACGTACGTGCGTGGCGGCCTCGTCGTGGGAACCGCCACCATCGCGCCCTGAGCCGAGCGGGCGGAACGCTCAGCTCGGCCGGATGTAGAGATAGAAGACGGTGCAGCCGCTCGACTCGGTCGCATCGATGTCGTGCTCCACACCCGCCGGGATGTGCGCGTAGCCGCCCGCCCCGAGGATCTCGTCGGCGATCCGCGCCTCGCCGCCCACCACCCAGATGTGGTGCGCGTTGCGATGATGGCTGTGCCGACCGAGGTGATGGCCCGCCGTCACCGTGAGGAGTCCGGCCATCGAGGTGTCACTCCGCCAGAGAACCGTGTTGGTGGCGGCGCCGGGGGTCGGCCCGAACGGCTCGCTCGTCAGCGCGGCGATCGCGGTCGCATCGAGCACCCTCGGCCTGCCTTCGATCGAGGTGTCCACGCCTGACCTTGCGCGCCGCCGGCAGCAGCCGACCAGGGTCCTTCGGCACGTCCCCGGTCGGGTGATCGGGTCCATCGGCTCTGGTGCCGGTTCCACCGCCAGACCACGATCGCAGCATGCGAGCGACATCACCGGCGGAGCACGGGGAGGATCGGCTCATGTTCGCCTGCATCGCCCTCGGCGCGCTCATCGGGTTCTCCTTGACCGGCGGGGCGGCCGCCGGCACTGCCCTGGGAGCGGCGACCGGGATCGCGCTGCTCGCGCTGCACCGCCGCACGGAAGGCGGCCAGCCGTCGGCGAGCGGCTGATCGGGCCTCGCCGGCCGGGCCGGCGCCCGTGGCCTGTGGCCCGTATGACCCATGCCGGCAACCGCCTGGATGGGTGAGTTGGTCGATGCGTCGGCGGCCGCTCGCCGCGGATGCTCTGCCCATGACCATCACCACCGACCAGCAGGTCGACTACCAGGCCGTGAAGGCCAAGCAGCAGGTCACGTGGGGCTCGGGCGACTACGCCGTCATCGGGACCACCCTGCAGATCACCGGGGAGTCGTTGTGCGAGGCGGTCGACGTCTCTGCCGGTCACCGAGTGCTCGACGTCGCCGCCGGCAACGGCAACGCCTCGCTCGCCGCCGCCCGCCGGGGCTGTGACGTCGTCGCCACCGACTACGTCGGCGCCCTGCTGGCCGGCACCGCCGCCCGCGCCGGCGCGGAGGGGCTCAGCATCGAGGTCCGCGAGGCCGACGCCGAGGCGCTCCCCTTCGAGGCGGACTCCTTCGACGCCGTCCTCTCCACCTTCGGCGTGATGTTCGCCCCCAACCAGGTGCAGGCGGCGGCCGAGCTCCACCGGGTCTGCCGTTCAGGCGGGCGCATCGGGCTCACGAACTGGACCCCGGGCGGGTTCATCGGCCAGATGTTCAAGGTCGTCGGCCGCCACGTGCCGCCGCCGCCCGGTGTGTCGTCCCCGCTGCTGTGGGGCACGGACGAGCGGCTCGCCGAGCTGTTCAGCGGTCAGCAGGCCGCCTCGACGAGTCGCAACTTCGTCTTCCGCTACCGCTCGACGCAGGACTGGCTCGACACGTTCCGCACGTACTACGGCCCCACGCTGAAGGCGTTCGCCGCCCTCGACGACGGCGGCCGTGCGGCGTTCGAGGCCGAGCTGCTCGCGCTCGCCGACGAGCACAACACCGCAACCGACGGGACCCTCCGGATCCCGAGCGAGTACCTCGAGGTCGTCGTCACCGTCCGGTGACCGCCCCGAGTCCACCACCCCGACCACCAGGAGGAAGATCCGTGCGCATCCCCAAGAACGACATCCCGACTGCCCTGGACGTGCCGGGCGCCGTGGCCCGCCAGCTCGGCGACTTCGGCGACGCCTCGAAGCACGGCCCGCTCGCCGCCGAGTACCTCTCCCTCGGCGCCGGCACCGACATCGCGCCGCTCCTGCAGGGCCTCGAGGACGACGCCTGCCAGTCCCCGCACTGGGGCTACGTGATCTCGGGCCTGGTCGTCGTCACCTACACCGACGGCACCACCGAGTCGTGCACGACCAACGACCTCTTCTACTGGCCGGCGGGGCACAGCGTCCGCGTCATCGACGACGCCGAGCTGGTGCTCTTCAGCCCAGAGGTCGAGCACGCCGCCGTCTTCGACCACATGAAGGTGAAGCTCGGCGTCTGAGCACCGGCGCGTCGGCGGGGCTGCTTCAGCCCTGCCGCGCGTGGGCGCCGTGGTCAGCGAGCTGCGCCGCGAACCAGTCGTGAAGCGCCGCAACGGTCCGCTCATCGCGTGATCGGTACGTCACCTCGGCGCCGTCGTCGAGCACCCGGTAGGTGATCTCGAGGGTGTGGGCATTCGCCTCGAGGACCGCGAGTCCGGGCATGTCGTGGCCATGGATCAGCGCGGGGTCTCCGAAGTCGCCGGCTCGGAACCGATCGACCTCGGCCCGAAGGTGGGCTCGGATCAGATCGATCTGACGGCGGTCGGTGGCGTCGTCGGCGACCACGCGCTGGACGCCGCCGAAGTCCGTCGGCTCGAAGTGGTGGGTGGTCGCCTCCAGGTCGAACGGCATGACCTGGGCCCCGCGCTCGGCGACGAGCTCCTCGCGGGCGGTCCGGTCACCGTCGTCGTGCCCCCCTCCGACGACGAGGACCACGCCCGCCCCGGCGCCGATCGCGGCAACGATCACGAAGACGAACAACCGGGGTCGCATGCAGAGGTCAGGGCGTCGGCGGGCCGGGCTGCTCGAGCGACAAGGCCGGCACTGTCCCGGCGATGACGGCTTCGGCCAGGTCGGCCAAGCGGAGGTTGTTGTTGCGAGCGTGGGAGCGCAGCACGACGAAGGCCTGCTCCATGTCGAGGTCGAGACGCTCGGAGACCATGCCCTTGGCCTGCTCGATGACGATGCGGCCGCTGAGGGCGCGGTTGAGCTGCTCGTTGATGGTCTGCGCCTCGTGCAGGGCGCGGTGCTGGAGGATCGCGATGGTGGCGATGTCGGCGAACGCCTGGGCGACCTCGACGTCGGCGTCGGCCATCGCCCCGGCATCCCGACGGAACAGGTTCAGGGCGCCGATCACCGATCCGCGGAGCCGCATGGGAAGCGCGCACACCGAGAGGAACCCGGCGTCGCGCGCCTCGACCGCGAACCGCGGCCACCGGCCGTCGATCGATCGCAGGTCGTGGTTCCGAACCGGCTCACCGGTTCGATAGGCGTCCAGGCACGGACCCTCCTGGGCCTGGATCTCGAACAGCTCGAGGACCCGCATCGCCTCGCTCGAGGACGCCATGACCCGCAGATCACCCTCGGGCGCCGCGAGCATGAGCCCGGCGGTGTCGACGTCGAGGACCTCGACGCATCGATCGGTCAGCAGGGTGAGGAGCTCGACCACGTCGAAGTCGTCGACGAGGTTGTCGGCGAGCTCGACCAGCGTCCTGGCGAGGAGGGCTTCCCTGGGCATCGGACCTCCAGTCAGCAGGGACTCGTTCATCTGATCTCGTCACCAGGCAGCGCGCCAGTGTGAGCGTACGGCTTGTTGGTCGACGTGTCCGGCCCCGCGTGCGGAGTCGTCATGGGGTCGGGTCGTCCTCGCCGCTCTGTGCGTCGAAGCGCAGCTCCCTGGCCACCACGTCGCGGGCGACGTCGACGAGCGTTCTGTCGTTGCCGAAGGCGTACGCCCGCAGGCGGATGAGGGCGACGGCCACGCTGACGTCGAGCTGGGCGGCGACCATGCCCGAGGCCTGGTGGACGACGTACTGGAAGTCGGCGCCCGCTTCCAGCTCGGACGCCACCTGCCCGGCGGGCGCGCCGGCCTGCATGACCAGGACGACCTGGGCCGCGATGCCGGCCATGAGGAGGGCGTCGGCGTGCTCGCTGTCGGTGAGGGGGCGGGGCCGATCGCAGTAGAGGTTGAGGGCGCCCAACCGCACCGCTCCGACCTGCAGAGGAAACCCGAAGACCGCCCGCGCCCCGGCGGCGACCGCGGGGGGCGTGAAGGCCATCCACCTCGTCGAGCTCGCCGCCGCGAGGTCCGGCTCGGCGACCGGCCGGTCGAGTCGCCACGCGTCGATGCAGGGTCCCTCGCCGAGGTCGTACTGCAGCTGCTCGATGAGGGCGCTCACCTCGTCGGTCGAGCAGATCGAGCCGCGGTGCATGTCACCGGACATCAGCATGATGCCGGCACCGGTCGCCCCGGCGACCTCGGCGCACACGGCGCACAGACGCTTGGTGGCGAACTCGCCGCCGGCGTCCTTCAGCTGGTCGAGGATGGCCAGACGGCGTGCGCCGTCACTCACGTGCTGGCGATGTCTGGCGCGGCTGCGACGTCCGCCGGTTCGAGATCGCCAGGGTGTCCACCGCCGGTGCCGTCGACACCCGCCCGGGATCGATCTGGTCGACCGGCGCCACCGCCACACCGGTGCTCAATGCGGACAACGATCCGACGGGGTGGGTGATCCTCGTCGGCGTCTCGATCAGCCCTTCCAGTCCGCACAGCTCGAAGAGACGGCGCGCGAGCCGCGACGGGTTGCGGATGGTCAGCGTGCGAGAGACCGCCCGGAGGCGGTTGCGGGCGCCGATGAGGGCGCCGATGGTCGACGCGTCCATGAACCGGACGCAGCTGAGGTCGACCAGCAGGTCACCGCCGTCGAGGCGCGCCGCATCGGCGAGGGTCAGCGACAGCGCTGCCTTGGTGGCAACGTCGTGCTCGCCGTGGATCCACACGACCGTGCGGGTGGTGTCGCCGCCGGCGCGGACGAAGCCGCGCTGATAGAGGGTCATGGAAGGAGAGCTGGTGAGCGCCATCGCTGGCTCCTGGCGTTTCGACGAGATGTCGCGCTACCAGGGTCTGGAGCACCGCTCCCAGAGCCAGCCAAGCGGCTGGACTCCACACGTGAGGGTCTTGTCGTGTTGGGGCAAGCGTACACCTGTTCCTCCCTCCCGTGAAGGTCGTGTCGACAATCACCCCTCCCCCGCGGTCCGGCCGTGCTTCCAGTACCCGCGGATCGTGGCCTGCGAGCGCGGCATGCCCCGCTCCTCGAAGAGGTGGCGGCGGACCCGCTGCACCGCCGCCGCTTCGCCGGCGGCCCAGACCGCGGTCGCGTCCCCGATGTCCGCTCCGGTCACCGCCGCGACGAGCCGCTCACCCGGCCGCTCACCGGCTCGCTGGACGTGCCAGGCGACCGCGAGGCCGGGGTGCGCGATGAGGTCGAGCCGGGCGCCGGCCTCGGCGACCTCGATGTGCACCTCGATCTCGGCCCGGGGCGGGATCACTCCCACCAGGTCGTCGATGGCCGGGATCGCGGTCTCGTCGCCGGCGAGGAGGAACCGGGTGACCGCAGGGTCGATGGCGTAGCCCCGGCCCGGACCCGAGACTGCTGCGCGATCGCCGGGCGCGACTCGTTGCGCCCAGGCGGAGGCCGCCCCACCGCCCTCGTGGAGGACGACCTCCACGTCGAGCTCCTGCTGGTCGCGGTCGTATCGGCGAGGCGTGAACGTCCGGATCGTCGGCCGCCGTCCGTCAGCGAGCCGGAACTCGTTGCCGGTCCACACCGGGAGCTCGAGCTCCCCCGAGCCGTCGGCCGGCAGCAGCAACCTGACGCTCGCGGCCGGCTCGGGACGGTCGAGATCCGACAGCTCGGGGCCGCCGAGTCGCACCCGGAGCAACCGCGAGGTGCGGTGCTCGATGTCGCGGACCTCGACGGGACGGAACATCGGCGGCGCCCGCCGGACACGCGTGCCTGCCATCGGTCCGGTCTACCGCACACCGGTCGGCGCCGCCCGCACCGAGGCTGCGAGGATGAGGGCATGAGCGAGGAGCGGACGACATGAGCGTGCACGAGATCAGCCTGGAGGAGATCAACCCCACCGACCCGACGTTCTGGACCCGTCCCCTCGAGGAGCGGCAGGCGGCCTTCGCCACGCTCCGCCGCGAGCGGCCGATCGCGTTCTTCGAGGAGCCGGCGATCGACGGCACGCCGGTGGGACCCGGGTACTACGCGCTCACCCGCTACGACGACGTGGTCGAGGTGAGCCGCAACCCCGAGATCTACTGCTCGGGTCTCGGCTCGACGTCGGTGACGGACATGCCGCCCGAGGCGGCCGAGTTCTTCGGGTCGTTCATCACGATGGACGATCCCCGGCACGCCCGGCTGCGGGGCATCGTCTCGCGCCGGTTCACGCCCAAGCAGCTCTCGAAGGTCATGGACGACGTCACCCACATCGCTGACGAGGTCATCGACGACATGTGCGAGAAGGGCGAGACCGACTTCGTCGCCGACATCGCCGCGCCGTTCCCGCTCCTCATCATCTGCGACATGATGGGGATCCCCCGCAGCGAGTACCGGACCGTGCTCGACGCCACCAACAAGATCCTGGGTGGCGGCGATCCCGAGTTCGTGGGCGACGACCCGATCGCCGAGATCCTCGGCGCCGGCATGACCCTCGTGCAGCTCGTCAACGAGCTGGCCGAGCACAAGCGGAAGCGCCCGGGCGACGACCTCACCACCGCCCTCATCAACGCCGAGGTCGACGACGACGTGCTCACGCCCCAGGAGCTCGGCTCGTTCTTCATCCTGCTCGCCGTCGCCGGCAACGACACCACCCGCACCGCGCTCAGCCACGGCATGCACTACCTCACCGAGAACCCCGACCAGCGCAAGGTCTGGCAGGACGACCTCGACGGCGTCACCGCAAGCGCGGTCGAGGAGATCGTGCGCTACGCCGCCCCCGTCGTCTACATGCGCCGGACGCTCACCCGCGACTCGGTGCTGTCCGGCCACGAGCTCCGGGCCGGCGAGAAGGTCGTGATGTTCTACGGCTCGGCGTCGCGCGACGAGGCCGTGTTCGAGGATCCGGATCGCTTTGACGTGCGCCGCAACCCGAACAACCACGTGGGCTTCGGCGGGCCCGGCCCCCACTTCTGCCTCGGCGCCCACCTCGCCCGTCGCGAGCTGTCGGTCATGTTCCGCCGGCTGTTCGAGCGGCTGCCCGACATCGAGGCCGTCGGCGACCCGGTGCTGCTCGACCCGATGTCCATCCCGCTCGTCACCGGCGTGAAGCGCCTCCCCGTGACCTTCACCCCCACGAAGGCGAAGGCGAAGGCGTGATGCGGGTCTCGGTCGACCTCGACCGCTGCGAGGCCCACGGCGTCTGCACCGGCATCGCCCCCGACGTGTTCGAGCTCGACGACGACGACGTGCTCCACGTGCTGCTCCCCGAACCCCCGGAGGAGTGGCGGGCCCAGGTGGCCGACGCCGCCCTGCGCTGCCCGAAGCAGGCGATCACCGTCACCGACGAGCAGTAGGTTCCGACGATGACGATCATCATCGCCGGCACGCTCACCGTCGACCCGTCCAAGCGCTGAGGATCTCGGGCCGACCGAGGCCCTGGTAGGGCCCCCAACAGCCCGAGATCTTCGGGTGCCGAGTGCGGTGCCGGTTCGGTCAGCGGCGGATGAAGCCCGGGTAGCCGTCGGCGGCGATCTCGGCGCACCGCTCCATGTAGACGTTGAGACCCGCCGAGTACGGCATGTACGCCCGCGTCTTCCCCGGCACGTTGGCCCCGAGGTACCAGGAGTTGCACGACTCGTGGACCTGGATCGGCCCCGCCTGTCCGGTCACGTGGTCGGCCCACTCGTCCTGGGCGGCGGCGTCGGCCTCGATGGTGTGCTGACCGGCCGACCGCATCTCCTCGAGCAGGTCGGTGATCCACTCCACGTGGTGCTCGATGGAGGTGACCATGTTGGTGAGCACCGACGGGCTGCCGGGGCCGGTGACGGTGAAGAGGTTTGGGAAGCCGGCGACGGCGACGCCCAGGTACGCCTTGGGCGACTGGGCCCACTCGTCACCGAGCCGGTGACCGTCACGGCCGCGCACGTCGATGCGCGACAGCGCCCCCGTCATGGCGTCGAAGCCGGTGGCGTAGACGATGGCGTCGAGCTCGAGCACGGTGCCGTCGCTCAGCTCGATGCCCTCGGGGACCACCCGCACGATCGGCGTGCGCCGCAGGTTCACCAGATGCACGTGGTCGCGGTTGAACGTCGGGAAGTAGCCCTGGTCGATGATGACCCGCTTGCAGCCGAGCGGGTAGTGGGGCACGAGGTCCTCGGCCGTCTGCGGGTCGTGGACGATGCGCTTGATCGCCTCGGCGTAGAGCCTGCGGGCGGCGTTGTTGGCCTCGACGTCGAGCCGGGTGTCGCCCCACACGAACGCGGCGATCACGCCCAGCGCGTCGACGCGCTGCAGCTGCTCCTCCAGCGGCGTGTCGAGGATGTTCGGCAGCTCCATGCCCTGGAAGACGGCGCCGAACCGAGCGGAGCCGATCGGTGACGCCCACTGGGCCTTGCGGATCTCTGGATACTCGGCCTTGAGCGCCTCGAGCTCGCCCTCGTTGAGCACCCGGTTGGGTGAAGGGATCGTGTACGCGGCTGACCGCTGGAGCACGTGCAGCTGCGAGGCCTGCTCGGCGATGACCGGGATCGACTGCACGCCCGACGATCCGGTGCCGACCACCGCCACCCGCTTCCCGGTGAAGTCGTAGCCCTCCTTGGGGAACCGGTTGGTGAACATGGTGTCGCCGGCGAAGTCGTGCAGACCCTCGATGGCCGGCTCGATCGGCGCCGACAGGCAACCGGTGGCGGCGATCACGAACGGCGACCGCACGGTCTCACCGGTCGACAGCTCGGTCGTCCACGTCGAGGTCGCCTCGTCGAAGGTCATCGCCGTCACCGTCGTCTCCAGCTGCACGTCGCGCCGAAGGTCGAGGCGGTCGGCCACGAAGTTCAGGTAGCGCTCGATCTCCTCCTGGGCCGGCATCAGCTCGGTCCAGTCCCACTCCTGCTCGAGATCGGCGAACTTGGTGAACATGTACTCACAGCTCTGGATGTCGACCCGGGCGCCGGGATAGCGGTTCCAGAACCACGTGCCGCCGATGCCGTCGCCCTTCTCGTAGGCGCGCACGCGGAACCCGTGCTGGCGCAGGACGTGGATCGCGTACAGGCCGGCGAACCCGGCGCCCACGACCACGACGTCGAAGTCGATCGGCGTGCTGCCATCCTGCGCGCCGGCCGCTTCCTCTTCGAGCACCGCCATCTCTCCCCCTGAACGATCGTTCGGTTGCGCCCTGCACGGTAGAGGACGGCGCGCTCCCGGCGCGTCCCGCCCCGGCCGGTTCGCCCGAATCCTGAACGATCGCTAAGTTTCGGGCGTGGCCACCAACGATCTCGGACGCATCGGCATCTGGAGCGGGAACCTCCGCTACGGCGACCTCGGCAAGGCGGCCGACGCCGCCGCCGAGCTCGAAGGCCTCGGCTACTCGACGCTCTGGATCCCCGACGTCGGCGGCGACCTCTGGACGCCGCTCGCCACCCTGCTCGGGGCGACCGAGAAGGCGGTGATCGCCACCGGCATCCTCAACCTCTGGATGCACGAGCCGGAGGAGACCGCGGCCAAGCACGCCGAGCTCACCGCCGCCCACGGTCCCCGCTTCATGTGCGGCATCGGCATCAGCCACCAGCCGTTCATCGACGTCGTCAAGGAGCCGGGCGCGTACGCGAAGCCGGTGGCCAAGACGAGTGCGTACCTCGACGGCCTCGACGCCGCCACCACGCCGCTGGCGCCCTCCGATCGCATGCTCGCCGCCCTCGGCCCCAGGATGCTCAAGCTCGCCCGCACCCGCACGGCTGGCACCCACCCCTACCTCGTCACGCCGGAGCTCACGAAGCAGGCACGCGACGGCATCGGGCCGGACAAGCTGGTGGCCAGCGAGGTGGGCGTCGTGCTGGAGACCGATCCCGACAAGGCCCGGGCCATCGCCCGCCAGGCGCTGCGGACGTACCTCGGCCTGCCCAACTACGCCAACAACTGGAAGCGCAACGGCTTCACCGACGACGACATCGCCGACGGCGGCAGCGATCGGCTCGTCGACGCGCTGTTCGGGTGGGGCGACGAGGCCGCCATCGCCAAGCGGGTGCAGGAGCACCGCGACGCCGGCGCCGACCACGTCTGCATCCAGGTCCTCGCCGAGGACCAGCGGGCCCTCACCCTCGACGAGTGGCGGAGGCTGGCGCCGGCGCTCTGATCGTCGGGCGCGTCTGACGGAGCCAGGCCCTAGCGGCGAGCCGCCCGCTTCCCGTGCTCGTTCAGGGCGGCGGCGTCCTGCACGAGCGCTCTGAACGCCGGGGCGTCGACGTTCTCGCCCCGGCGGATGTCGATCGCCCGGCGGGCGTTGCCCTCGAGGCTGGCGTTGAACAGCCCGGCCGGGTCCGGCACCGACGCTCCCTTCATGAAGGTCAGCTTCACATAGTCCTTGTAGGTCTCACCGGTGCAGATGATCCCGTGGTGCGACCACGTGGGCACGCCCGCCGGATTGCTCGGCTTCATCCACTTGGCTTCCTCGACGACGCCGGGGACGGCCTCCTCGATCAGCTTTCGCATCCGCTGCAGGGTCTCGGTGCGCCAGTCGTCTGCCACACCGTCAGACTCGCGCGTGAAGGCACGACCGTGAAGGCGCCGGTGGCGGGCGATAGCGTCGCCCCGTGCCCGTGATGTCGGCGCCGGTGTTCTGCGAGGCCTCGTTCAACTACGCCGGGCCCGAGGTCGGCGTGGCCGTCGTCCAGCCGGTGCTCGACGGGCGGGCGGTCACGTCGGAGGCGCTGCCCTTCGACGACTGCGGCTTCCAGCTCATCTCCCACTCGTCGGCGGTGGTGGACGACTGGAGTGACCAGGCGCTGATCGACGGGCCCGGCGCCGTCGAGTTCGCCGACCTCGCCCGCTCGTTCACCGGCTGCGACGTGGCGATGGTGTACCCCTCGATCCTCCGCAACCCGGCCGTCGCCAAGCGGGTCGCCGACTACGCACCGATCCTGTTCGTGCACTCCGACTTCACCGACGACTACCGGGCGATGATCACCGAAGAGGGGCGGCCGTACCAGGCGTTCCTGCTGCGGGTGCTGGAGCGTCACGGCCTCACCCAGGACGACCTGCGGACCGCGTCCCGGCTGATGATGCTGCAGCTGTGGCGCAACGTCGGGCCCGCCCGTCCCGATCATCCGCTCGCCTTCTGCGACGCCCGCGACGTCGAGGACCCGGAGCGGCGGGTGGCGATCCTGGTGCCCGAGTACGGGGGCGAGCGATTGGACTTCGAGGCGTTCGCCTTCCGCCCGCCGGCCCACGGCGAGGTCGACCACTGGTACACGTTCCCGGCCATGTCGCCCGACGAGGCGGTGCTGCTGCGGACCTACGACTCGGCGTGCGCCGACGCCGGGCGCCCGTTCTGGACGCCGCATTCCGCGTTCCGCGACCCGGCCATCCCCGAGGCCCCGGAGAACCGTCGGGCGAGCGTGGAGATGCGCGCCCTCTGCATCTGGCGCTGAGCCTCACCACACCCGCCATCATCACGTCTTGTGGCGCTTCCTTTCGTCAGGCGACGCGATCCGCCACAAGTCGCGCCCGGCGGCGCTCAGCCGAGGCCGGTCCGCCACGGGGTGATGTCGAGCCCGGGGTACTTCGCCGCCATGGCCGCGACGGTCTGCTCGGTCCAGAACTCGTGGCCCGGCCGGGGGATGCCGAAGAGGGCGAGCTCATCTGGCGTCTTGCCGGCGACGAACGCACGGAATCGCCCGTCGCTGCCCAACCTCGGGAATGCGTCGTAGCCCCACCAGTCCGCCTGCGCCGGGCGGAACGCCACGACCAGCACGAAGCGCGATGCGTCGGGCCGGGCGAAGTCCGTGCCCCGGTGCCAGACGTCCGACCGGTAGGCGAGCAGCGTGCCGCGGCCTCCGGTGGCGGTGACCTCGTGCTCGTAGAGGTCCTCGTAGGCCACACCCGCGCGGGTGTTGGGCACCAGTCGCGGTGGCGCGCAGCCGTCGTCGACGTCGGACAGGTACAGGAATGACTCCAGGTGCCAGTACCCGGGCTCCATGCGTGGCGGCAGGAGCGTGTGGTTGGTGTCCTGATGAAGCGGCTGCTCGTAGTTGACGGCGCCGGCCCACTTGCCCCACACCGCGGCCTGGTAGATCCGCACGTCGTCCTCGGCCAACGCCAGCCGGGCGAACTCGACGAGGCGCGGGTGCACGACGAGGTCGTTGAGCGCCGTGCACCCCTCCTGCGGGAAGCCGCGCATGCCGTCGAACTGCGACCCGCGGAACCTGCGACCATCAGGTGAGCCGTCGCCGACGCCGCTGGCCCGGTTGTAGTCGTCGAAGGTGTCCTCGGCGTAGAGGCGCTCGAGGTCACCGGCGACGCCGTCGACGTCGGTCTCGGGCACGAGTCCGGGGACGAGCGCCCAGCCTTCGGTCTGCCACTGCGCCGCCGCCGCCTCGAGGTCCGATCCCACGGCGCCAACGTAGAGAGCGGGCGGCGGCGCGGGGAAGCGCTTTCGCCTCACCCGGAACGTGGAACACTCTTCCACGTGATCGGCTACCTCCTCGCGCTCGTTCTCACGGGTCTCATCGTCGGTGCGCTCGGACGCCTAGCGATTCCCGGACCGAACCCGATGAGCATCGGCGCCACGATTCTCGTCGGCCTAGGCGGTGCGCTTCTTGGCGGCTTGGTCGGCGGCTTGCTGTTCGGGAGGAATGGTGGAGGGATCATTCTCGCCGTCCTCGGCGCCGCGTTGATCGTGTGGCTGCTGGAGCGCCACGGACCGAACCAGCAGCGAAGCTGACCACGCGATCCCGCCCACGAGCCGGTGCACGAGGAACGCCACGACGCGGCCGAGCAACGCGCTGGCTGCCGCTCAGCAGGCCACATCGACCGGGTCGCGGCTGTTCCGCTGCCACACCACGATCGCTCCCTCCCGGTACCGCTCCTCGAACGTGCCCGCTTCGATGATGCACCGGAGCAGCGGCACCTCGTCCGGCTGGAGCACCGACTCGTCCAGGAGCAGCCACTCGACCCGGGCGGGATCGGGGCGCGCGGTGCCATCGACCCCGTAGAAGAGCTGCCGCCAGGGGTTCGGGAACGAGTAGATCATCCGTCGCTCCGCGAGGTGCGGGACCAGCCGATACTGCGCGCTCACGACGTCGTCGCCACCGGGCATCGACACGGCGTGCTCCTTGGCGTGACGCAGCGGGTCGCCGTCCTCGCTCCAGAAGTGGCCGTACTTCTCTCCGAACGGCAACGGGCCCTCGGCCATCGCCGAGGCCACGGCGCACGCGAGCACGACCACGACGAGCGGCGCGAGCACCTTCGGCCGCCGGCGCCGCACGACCGCCAGGCCTTCGACCAGCGCGACGGTCAGGGCGACGACCGGCAGCGCCTGGTAGTGGGGGTTGTCCACCGGATCACGCGTGAACTCCACATCCGACAGCAGGCTGATCATGTTCTGGGGCAGCCCGAGCAGAAGACTGATCGGCGATAGCACCGGCACGAACGCGTACGGAGCCGCCAGATCGCTGTAGTAGACGTGCGGCTCCCCGTCCCGGAGCCGGCGCACGAACCGGCTCGGGTGGCTGACCGAGTTCTGCACCACCTGCTGAGGCGAGTCGCCGAGGTCGCCGTACAGCCCGCCGTAGACGGTTCCGCCACCCGACAGTGACGGGATCATCACGGAGGTTGCGAGCAGGAACCACACGCCGGCGATCGCGAAGGCCCGCCAGCCGACTCGCCGGTCCCACCGCCAGGCGACGACCACCGCGAGCACGGCCAGGAAGAGCGCGACGTCGCTCTTCCAGACGATGGCGAGCGCGCCGAACACCCAGAAGCGCTTCCAACGACGCTCATCGGCAGCGTCGTAGGCGGCGAGCAGCGCAGTCATCGCCATGGCCTCGGGGTGGAACGTCTCCCACACGTTCCCCGCCACGACCGGGTGCAGCAGGTAGACGACGGGCAGCGTCGCCGTGATCCACTCGTCACCGAACCGCCGCCGGGCGATGCGGTACACGGGCACGACGCCGAGGGCGATCACGGCCGCCTGCGTGATGTTGAGGACGTGGGCGATCGGAAGACCCGTCCACGCCAGCGGGACGAACAGGAAGTAGCCGAAGGTGGCGTTGTGACCGAACGGCGACAGGCCGATGATCGTCGAGAACCAGTGTCCGCGCGACAGCAGCCACACGAACTGGGTGTGGAAGCCGAGGTCGTTGTCGAACGTGTCGAACCGATCGTGACGTCGCCACACGTCGAGGGCCAGAACGGCGAACCAGATGACGGCGACGACGACCACGACGAGGGCACCACGGTCGGCGCGCAGTCGGCACCCGACCCGACGCAACAACGCCTTCACCGGCACGCGGAGACGCTAGGTCGCCGACCCCGAACGCAATCGGACCCCCTGCCCTGCCGTCGCGCGCAGCGGCTGTGAACCGCACCAGGGCGGAGACGCCTCTTCGCCGGCCCGGACTGTCGGGTCTTGTGACCCTGTTGCCTGCTCGGCTTGGGGTGGACGCTGGTGCTGAGCCAGACCATGAGCAACCCCATCACCGACGCACCAAAGCTGCCACCAGCGTGGTTCAGGCACGCGTTCTGGCGCGTTCACCGACTGCTGAACCGCCTCAGCGGCGGCCGCTTCCTCTGGACCCCTGCCAGCAAGCGCGGCTGGGGCGCCGTACGCCTCACCACCACCGGGCGCAAGTCCGGGAAGCTCCGAACGGTCATCGTCGGCTACATCGAGGACGGCCCCAACCTCGTCACAATGGCCATGAACGGCTGGGACGAAGGGCACCCCGCCTGGTGGCTCAACCTCGAGGCGAACCCCGACGCCGCCGTCGGCCTCGCCCATCAGCCATCACGGGCGGTGCGGGCCCGAGCTGCCATCGGCGACGAGCGCGACCGACTCTGGAAGCTCTGGGCCGCGATCGACGAGGGCCTCGATGCCTGTGCAGCCAGTCGCGCTGCCACCACACCCGTGGTGGTGCTCGAACCTCGATCACCTCATCCAGCCTGACTGCCGCTCTGGCCGCCAGGAGCATCGATCGTGGAGTCGGGACCGACTCATGACTCAACACCACGAGGGCACTGGCAGCGGCCTCACTTCGGAGGAGGCCGCGGTTCGCTTGGCCCGCAACGGGCCGAACCGCCTGCCCGCAGCCCGCCGACCGGGAGCGGCACAGCGGCTGGTCGGGCAGCTCGTCCACTTCTTCGCCGCGATGCTGTGGGCGGCCGGGGTGCTGGCGTTCGTGGCCGGGTTGCCGCAGCTGGGGGTTGCGATCTTCGTGGTGATCGTCGTGAACGCGGTGTTCGCCTTCGTGCAGGAGAGCAGGGCCGACCGAGCCGCCGACCGTCTGCACGCGCTGCTGCCCAGGCGGGTGACGGTCCGGCGTGACGGTCGCAGCCGCGAGGTCGACGCCGAGGACGTCGTGGAGGGCGACCTGCTGCTGCTCGGACCCGGCGACCGGATCCCGGCCGACGCCACGATCGTGGTCGCCCACGGACTGCTGATCGACACGTCGTCGTTCACCGGCGAGTCCGAGCCCTCCGCGATTGAGGAGGGCGGGGTGCTCGCCGGGATGTTCGTAGTGGAAGGCGAGGCCGAGACGGTGGTGGGAGCGACGGGTGAGGCGACCCGGTTGGCAGGGATCACGCGACTCACCGTGCAGACTCCGAGCCCGCCCAGCCCGCTCACCCGGGAGCTGCACCGGCTCGTCCGGGTGGTCGCCGCCATCGCCGTTGGCGTCGGGGGCGCGTTCTTCCTGCTCACCCTGCTGCTCGGCAACCCGCCCTCGGACGGGTTCGTGTTCGCGATCGGCGTGACGGTGGCGCTCGTGCCCGAGGCGCTGCTGCCCACGGTGACCCTGTCGCTGGCGTGGGGCGCCGAGCAGATGGCGAGGCGACAAGTGCTGGTCAGGAAGCTGGACGCGGTCGAGACGCTGGGCTCGACCACGTTCATCTGTACCGACAAGACCGGCACCCTCACCCGTAACCAGATGACCGTTGTCGAGGCGTGGACTCCTTCCGGCGCAGCACAGGCCCGCACCTCCGGGTACGACCCCGGGGCAGCGGTGGTGCTGTCCGATCCCGCTGGCCGCCCGGCGTTGCTCCGGCTCGCACGCGCCGCGGCGCGCTGCTCGGCTGGCCACCTCCAGGCCGTGGACGGTGCCTGGCGTGCTCATGGAGACCCGATGGAGGTCGCGCTGGACGTGTTCGCCCGCCGCATCGGGATCGACACCGACGAGGACCGAGACCACCGGCCAGCTCGTGCTCGCTTCCCCTTCGATCCTCGGCGACGACGGATGTCAGTGGTCGTCGACGACCTCGTGCTGGTGAAGGGCGCGCCTGATGCCGTCCTGCCGCTCTGTGGGGCCGACGCCGGTGCGAGCGAGGTCGTGGGCGCGCTCTCCGCTCGCGGGCTCCGGATCCTCGCCGTCGCCGGTCGGGCGACCGGCCCGGTGGAAGCCGCGTCGGCCGGCACCGCGGAAGCCGGCCTCACGCTGTACGGGCTCCTCGGCCTCGAGGACCCACCCCGCGACGACGTCGGCGACGCGATCGCGAGCTGCCGGCGGGCCGGGGTCAAGGTCGCGATGATCACCGGGGACCACCCCGTCACCGCCGCGGCGATCGCCGACGAGGTCGGCCTACGAGGACCCGACGATCCAGTCCTGGTCGGCCACGATCTCCCCGCTGACGACGAGGCACTCGGCGCGCTCCTCGACCACGACGGCGTGGTGGTGGCCCGCGTGAGGCCCGAGGACAAGCTGCGGATCGCCCGGGCGCTGCGCTCGAGGGGCCACGTCGTCGCCATGACCGGCGACGGGGTGAACGACGGCCCGGCCCTGCACGAGGCCGACATCGGCATCGCCATGGGAGCGTCGGGCACCGACGTGGCGCGGGAGGCCGCCGACCTCGTCCTCCTCGACGATCACTTCGCCAGCATCGTGGCCGGCATCGAGCAGGGCCGGGCCACCTTCATCAACGTCCGACGGTTCCTCACCTATCACCTCACCGACAACGTCGCCGAGCTCACCCCGCTGCTGGTGTGGGCGCTCTCGGGCGGGAAGATCCCTCTCGCCCTCGGCGTCCTGCAGATCCTCGCGCTCGACATCGGTACCGACACCCTCTCGGCCGTGGCGCTCGGCGCCGAGCCCCCCACCCGGCGGGTGCTCGAGCAGCCGCCCGTGTCGGGGCGCCTTCTCAACCGCGCCGTGGCCCGACGCGCCTTCGGCGTGCTCGGCCCGACTGTCGCCACCATGACGATGGCCGCCTTCCTGGCGTCCTTCCTGGCTGCCGGCTGGCGCCCGGGCGACGGGTTCCCCGACGGGCACGTCGCCGCCGCCGCCTCCGGCGCAGCGTTCATGACCGTCGTACTGGCCCAGACCGCCAACGCCTTCGCGTGCCGCAGCTTCACTCGCTGGCCAGGAGCCCTCGGGTGGACCACCAACCAGCTGCTCCTCCCCGCCGTCACCATCGAGCTGGTCTTCTCCCTGGCAGTGCTGTTCGTGGCGCCCATGGCGGACGAGCTCGGTCACGCCAACCCACCGGCCGCCGGCTGGGTGATCGCCGCGCTGGCCATGGGAACCGTGCTCGGCGCCGACCTCCTCGACAAGGGCCTCCGCGCCCGAGCCCGGTCGGCGGTCCATCCCGACCCCGGCAGCTCCCCGGAGCGGTAGGAGGAACGCGACGGTCGAGCGCCGACGCTGGTACATGTCGCCCGCTGCCCGGGTCATGCAGCTCGGGACGAAAGACTCTGTGTGCCGCGTGGGCCGACGAGGTGGACTGACAGCACGGGTGCCGTCCGAGGAGGATGTCATGAGCGAGCTCCACCGCGCAGTTGCCGAGAGCTGCTCGTGACTTCCCATCGCAGGCAGCACGCCGTGGTGCGGCCATCCTGGTCAGCGGGTCGAGGACCAGGGTGGCCCCGTGTGCTTCGCCCCTGAGGCCGACGTCGCAACCGCCGCGGTCGTCGCGGGTCGTCGGCATCGATGCATGGCGTCATGTCGGCACTCGAAGGGAGCGTCCCCTCGCGGCGCTACCGCTCGTCCTCGCGGCCCATCCGCTGATTCAGTCGTTCGTCTGGTGGGGGCTCCGCGGCGACATGCCCAGTCTGGTGTGGCGAACGCCGTCCCGGCTGTATCTGGCCACCGCCTTCGGCGTGCTCCCTGTCCTCGTACCCATCGCGGTCGGCGCGCTCGAGCCAGGTCCCAGGCGATCCCGCTTGATCCCGTTCGTGGTGCTCGGTGCCGTCGTCGCCGGGCGGCCATCACATCGCCTACGCCGTCGATCTTTGGCACGGCGGGATCGTCACCGCGCTCTACGTCGTCGCGACCTGCGGTGCCCTCCTCGTCTCGGATCACCGGTATGTGGGCCGGTTCGGTGCCATCAACCTGCTCGCCGTGGTGGTGCTCGCCTGGTTCGACCAGGGTGCGGTCGTCTCGCTCTGGTGCACGTGGGCGGCGGTCGTCAGCATCGCGATCGCACTCCACCTGCGCGTGCGACGGCGACGGCACCGGCGGTCGCGCGTGCGTGACCCCGTTCCTGAAGGAGGAGAGAGATGAGCGATCGTGATCGACGCCCCCAAGGTGGCTCTGCCGGCGACGCCATGTTTGGCCTCGGCTTCATCGGGGCGCAGGTGTGGTTCTGGCAGCAGGCAGACGGATTCGGCGAGCACCTGGTCGGCATCCTGAAGGGCATGGTCTGGCCCGCGTTCCTCGTGTATGAGGCGTTCCGGGCGCTCACCGGCTGAACGACGTGTCGTCGGTCGCGTGGTCAGGCAAGCAAGACGCGACCGAGAGCCCGAACGCGACGAAGTCTCTGTCATTGCAGAGACTTCGAAGAGCGGACGACGGGATTCGAACCCGCGACCCTCACCTTGGCAAGGTCGTAGGGATCGTCCGGGTGGTCCCGGCCAGTGCTGCGACGTGCGGTTTCGTCCTGCGAACCGTCCGTCCAGTCCGCCTGATGCCGCCCCGTAGTAGAGCGGTCTACTACGCAGCAGTCGTGCCCGAGCGGGGCCCTTCCCCGCTGCCCGGCTTCGGCGTCGAAGGCGGTTGGACCGGAGGTCCGTGCTTGAACACCTCGGTCCACGCGGTACCGGCTGCCCCGCCCGCCACGAGGAGCCACCACGCAGCAGGGAACGGCGCGAGGTGGAGAAGGTCGGCGAGCGGCTCGACGTAGACGACCGAGAGGGTCACGGCCGCCATCACGATGATGACGCCGACGAGCATCGGCGTCCACCGGCGACCGCTGGACCACAACGCGCGATGTGGGCTGCGCATGCTGAGGAGAAGGACGGGCTGGGCGGCGAGGAGCATGGCGAACGCCAAGGCCCGGGCTTCGTCTTCGGGCCATGCGGCGAGCGAGGTGAGGTAGGCGCCGATGACGAGAGCGGCGAGGGTGAGGCCCGCGGCGTAGGGGCGGGCAAGCGTGCGGAGCCTGAGAGCGTCACCGACGGTCTGCGGTGGGCGGTCCATGACGTCCGCGTCTGCGGGCTCGGCCTCGAAGACGAGCGAGACCATCGGGTGGAGGAGCAGCTCGAGGACGACGAGGTGGATCGGAAGCAGGAGCAGGGGCTTGCCCAGCAGTGGGACCACCAGCGCACCGAGCAAGAGCGGCGGGTGGAATGCGATGAGGTACGCGAAGGCGCGCGTGAGGTTGTCGAAGATGCGCCGGCCATCGCGCACGGCGGCGACGATGGTGGCGAAGTTGTCGTCGAGGAGGACGAGCGCGGCCGCCTCGCGTGCGACCTCCGTGCCACGTTGCCCCATGGCGACGCCGATGTCGGCCTCGCGGAGAGCAGGTGCGTCGTTGATGCCGTCACCCGTCATCGCGACCACTTCGCCATTGCGGCGGAGCGCCCGGACGAGGAGGTGCTTCTGCTCGGGGCGAGTGCGCGCGAAGACGTTGGCGGTTCGGACCAGCTCGTCGAGCCCATCCGGATCGGCGGTGTCGAGATCGTCTCCGGTGGCGATCAGGTCCACGCCAGCCGTCTGGTGCGGGAGGTCGAGACCTTCGGCGACAGCATGGGCGGTCGCGGGGTGATCGCCGGTGATCATGATCACCCGGATCCCCGCGGTGCGACATGCGCCAAGCGCCTCGCTGACGCCCTCCCGGACCGGATCGCTGAACGCGACGAGGCCGAGGAGGTGCAGGTCGGCTTCGTCGGCGTCACGACTCGTCGTGTCGAGTGTCGTGTGGCCGGCGGCCACGGCGATGACACGCATGCCGTCCCGCGTGAAGGCGTCGTTCGCGTCCGTGAGCTGGCGCCGGCTCCTCGACGTGGGCTCGGTGAGGTCGAGGATCCCCTCGAGTGATCCCTTGGCCGCGACCTGCACGGGTCCGCCAGCCTCGCCCGGCGCCCAGACGTGGGTGAGGTACTTGCCGACGGGATCGAAGGGCCAATCGCGGATGAGGTCGGCGGCATGGACTCGCTGGGCGTCGATGCCGTGCCGCCGCGCGTAGTCGACGATGCCGATGTCCAGCGGATCGAACGGCTCCGGCTCGCACGCCCGAACCGCAGCTTTGAGGAGCGCGATCTCACCGGGGGTCGGCGTTCCGCCGTCGCGGCGGGTGCCGGTGGCCGTGGCGATCCCGGCGACGGCGAGCCGGCCGTGGGTCAGGGTTCCGGTCTTGTCGGTGCAGATCACCGTGGTGGACCCCAAGGTTTCGACGCTCGGGAGTCGCCGGACGAGCGCACGCTGCTGGGAGAGTCGCCATGCCCCGAGCGCGAGGTACAGCGTGTAGATCATCGAGAACTCTTCGGGGATGGCGGCGATCGCGAGGCTGACGCCGGCGATGACGGCATCACCGAAGCCGTCCCCGTGCAGGAGCTCGGCGACGACGACGCCGGCGCAGAACACGGCAGCGAGCACGGCGAGGGCGCGCACGAGGCGGGCCAGGGCGTGCTGGAGCGGTGTCCGGGGAGAGGCGGCCGCGGCGACCAGCGTGCCGATGCGGCCGTAGCGGGTGGCGCTGCCCGTCGCGGTGACGCGGACCACGGCCCGCCCCGACAGGATCGTCGTGCCGGCCCAGACCATTGCGTCGTCGTGGTTGCCGGTCGGGCTCTTGCCGACCGGGAGCGACTCGCCGGTGAGCGCGGACTCATCGACGAGCAGTTGCGTCAGCTCGACCGTCTCGGCGTCGGCCGGCACGACGTCGCCCTCGCGCACCTGCAGCAGGTCGCCGACGACGAGCTCCTCCGCCTGGATCGAGCGCACCGTGCCGTCTCGCACGACCTCGGCGGTCGGCGCGGTGAGGCGACGGAGTCGCTCGAGGGTGCGCTCCGCTCGGGACTCGAGGAGCCAGCCGACAGCGGCGATCGGTCCGAGGGCGATGAGGGCGACGACGGCGTCGGTGGTCTCGCCGATCAGCAGGTAGGTCGGCGCAGCCAGGAGGAGCAGCGCGACCATCGGGTCGGTGAGGGGGCCGAGCAGGCGCTTGAGCCGCCCTGCCCTGCCCTCGGGGACGATGGTGTTCGGTCCGTCCCGCGCGAGGCGGCGTTGCGCTTCGGAGGTCGTCAGGCCGGTGGACGCGGGCGCGGGGGCGCGGCGATGGTCGGCCGGAGCGTCTGGAGGCACGACCACCGCTCCCAGGTCAGCCGCCGCCGTCGGTCCCAACGTCTTCCCAGGTCGCCTTGGCGCCGCTGTGACCCACGTCCACGACGGTCCAGGTCGCGCCGACTCCCGCGATCAGCGAGATCGCGACGGCCGCAGCGGTCACGGTCCTGTTCGAGATGGAGGGACGCCGGCGAGTCAGGACGGGGATCGCCGTCACTGCGGCGGCAGCGACGAGGACCGCGATGGCCCACGGCAGGACCTGCTCGCCCTTCTCGGTGTGCTCTTCGACGAGCTCGGTCTCGTCGACGCGCTCCTCGAGCGCCTCGCCCGACCCCTGGGCCAGGCCGACGGCGACGACGGCCACGAGCGCGAGGCCGTCGGCGACCGGCGCGTACCAACGCCGAGCGCGTGGCACCGCGGCGCAAACGACGGTCAGCAGCGCCGCCAGCGGCAGGAGCACGACCGCGGCGTGCACCACCAGCGGATGCGCTGGCAGGCCGAACAGCTCCTCGATCTCCACGTGCGGACCCCCTTCCGTGGAACGAACTGCTGACGCTCATCGTCTCGCCCCCACGGCGCCTCGCCCAAGGGCCGTTCGGCCCTTCGCTTCGAACGGACCAGGTGATGCACGGGACGTTCGGCCCTACGGCGCGGCCGGCGCTCCGCCCACGATGGGTGCAGCAGACCGATCGAGGACGCGATGGCCACAAAGTCGATCATCGTCGGCGTCGACGACTCCGCCGGTGCGGGTGACGCGCTCCGGTGGGCCCTCACCGAGGCCGACCTGCACGACGCCCAGGTGACCGCTGTCCTGGCCTGGGGCTTCCTCGATCAGCACCAGGCGATCCCCGCCGAGCGGTTCGATCCCACCTACGGAGCCGACGAGGCGGCCGGCGCCCTTCGGAGCCACCTGACGGCTGCGATCGGAGCGGAGCGGGCCGCCCGGGTTCTCGCGACTGCGGTGTGCGACCTTCCCGCACGAGCGCTGCTCGACGCGTCACGCCAAGCAGACCTCCTCGTCGTCGGCGCACGCGGCTTGGGCGGGTTCGAGGGGCTTCTCCTCGGTTCCGTCAGCCAGCACTGCCTCCACCACAGCGCGGTTCCGATCGCCGTCGTTCGCGTTGGCCCGACTCGGGAGGGCAGGCCGCCACGGGTGGTCGTCGGCGTCGACGGTTCCGACAACGCACAGCATGCCCTGCGCTGGGCGCTGGAGGAGGCGCGGTGCCGAACTGCCCAGCTCGACGTGGTCACCGCGTGGCAGCTTCCGCCCACCGGCGGCGTGCCGTCCGCGGCTGCGGTCGACCCGATCGTCTACGACCGCGCCGCACTGCGCGTCGCCGCTAACGCGGTCGCGACCGAAGCCGACGCCGATCTCACGGCCGTCCGCACACGTGCCCTCGCCGGCCATCCGGCCGACGTGCTGCTCGACGCCGCCGCCGACGCGGACCTCCTCGTCGTCGGCTCCCGCGGCCACGGCGCCTTCAGACGAGCCCTGCTGGGCTCGGTCGCAACCCACATCACCCATCACGCGACCTGCCCGGTGGTCGTCGTGCCGATGCCCGACAGGGCAGAGCCGTGACGACGCTGGAGCGGGGCCTGCACCCGGGTCATCGCCCTGGGGCGGCGACGACCGTGCTGCTCGAGGCTGTCACCCGCAGCTACACCGTCGGTGCCGGCACCGTCACGGCGCTGCGTGACGTCGAGCTGGAGATCGACGCCGGCGAGTTCGTCGTCGTGCTCGGCCCGTCCGGGAGCGGGAAGAGCACCCTGCTCAACGTCATCGGCGCGCTCGATGCTCCGACCTCGGGAACCGTGACCGTCGCCGGCCGCATGGTGACGGGCGCCTCCCGCGTCGAGCTGGCCGCCCTCCGACGCGAGGTCGTGGCGTTCGTCTTCCAGACCTTCAACCTGTTCCCGACCCTCACCGCCCTCGAGAACGTGCAGTGCGGGGCCGAGATCACCAGCCGGGTGCGGGACGCCCGGCGCGTGTCGATCGAGACCCTCGACCAGGTGGGGCTCGGTGACCGACTGCACCACTACCCCAGCGAGCTGTCCGGAGGCGAGCAGCAGCGCGTCGCCATCGCCCGCGCCCTCGCCACCGGCAACCCCCTCCTCCTCGCCGATGAGCCCACCGGCGATCTGGACTTCCGGACCGGCGTACAGATCCTGCAGCTCCTCCAAGCCCAGACCGCCCAGGAGCGAACCGTGGTCGTCGTCACCCACAACCGCGAGATCGCCCGCATCGCCGACCGCGTGATCGAGCTCAGCAGCGGCCACGTCGCGGGTGACGGACCGCCGCCGGGCGGCAAGGCCGACGTCGCCGAGCTCCGCTGGTAGCGGCGATGGGGCCGCTGTTCCTGCTCCGCTGGTCGGCCCGAGACCTCCGTCGCCGGTGGCTACAGGTCGCGGCCATCGCCCTGATCATCGCCATCGGCACCGGCGTGTACTCAGCGCTCGGCAGCACGGCGACATGGCGGCGCGAGTCCAACGACGCCAGCTTCGCCGCGCTCGGCATGTACGACCTGCGGGTCAAGGCTGCCGAGGGCGTCGACGCGCCGGTCGGCGCCATGCTCGCCGCCCTCGACGGTCTGCCGGCCGGGTTCGTCGAACGGGCCGAGGAGCGGCTCGTGGTGCCGACCCAGGTCGACGCCTCCACCGCCGGGGAGACGGTGCTCGTGCCCGGTCGAATCGTGGGCGTCGACGTCACGGCCGGCGGGCCGCAGCTCAACCAGGTGTGGGTCGAACGCGGTGACGGCCGGACGCTCGGCGCCGACGACGTGGGCGCGTCGACCGTCGTCCTCGAGCGGAAATTCGCCGCTCACTACGACCTTCCGCCGACCGGTGAGGTTCGTGTCGGAGGCACGACCGCCCGCTACGTCGGTCAGGGCGATTCGCCGGAGTACTTCTTCGTCGTGACCGAGGAGGGTGGGTTCTTCGCCGAGGCCAACTTCGCCGTCGTGTTCACCTCGCTCGAGACCGCGCAGCAGCTCGCCGGCCGCGTCGCTCGGGTGAACGACCTCCTCATCCGCCTCGCTCCCGGCGTCGACCGAGCCGAGGCGCGCCGTGCCGTCACCACCAAGTTCACGGACACCGGCCTCGGCGTCACCGTCCTCGAGCCTCGTGACGAGGACGCCTACCGGGTCCTGTACGACGACATCGACAGCGACCAGAAGTTCTGGAACGTCTTCGCCGCGCTCATCCTCGCGGGTGCGACCTTCGGCGCGTTCAACCTCGCCAGCCGGATGGTGGAGGCCCAGCGCCGCGAGATCGGCATCGGCATGGCCCTCGGCTTCACGCGGCGGCGGTTGATGTTCCGGCCGCTGCTCGTCGGCGTCGAGATCGCCGTGCTCGGCGTCGTGTTCGGCATCGGCGTCGGCCTCGCCGTCGACGCAGCGCTCCGGCCGGTGTTCACCGGGATGCTCCCCCTCCCCGTTTGGCACACCGACTTCCAGCCTGCGACCTTCGCCCGCGGGGCTGCGCTCGGGTTCGTGCTGCCGGTGCTCGCCACCGGCTGGCCGGTGTGGCGAGCGGTGAAGGTCCAACCGGTGGACGCCATCGCCACCACCAACCGCTCGGCCCGGGGTGGCCTGTCGCGGGTGTTGCGCCACCTCCCCTGGCCTCGCAGCACCTACAACCGGATGCCGGTCGGGGACGTGCTGCGCACGCCGCGCCGTACGTCGCTCACCGCGCTCGGCATCGCAGCCGCGCTCGCCGCTCTCATCGTCACACTGGGCATGGTCGACTCGTTCCTCCAGACGATGGATCGCCACGACCGCGAGGTCCTCCAGGACCACCCCGACCGGCTCGCTGTCGCGCTCCAGGGCTTCCACCCTCCAGACGCACCGGCCGTCACCGCGATCGCCGAACAGCCGGAGGTCGGTGCCGTCCAGCCGGTGCTCCGCTTCGGCGGGCAGCTGTCGGTCGCCGACCGCCGGCCGATCGAGGTGCTCGTCGACGTGACCCCGTTCGACGGCGGCGTCTGGCACCCGACCGTCCCCGACGCGACCGCGGCGATGGACGGACTCGTCATCGCCCGGAAAGCGGCCCGCGATCTCGGCGTCGACGTCGGTGATCGCGTCACGGTCCAACACCCCACGCCGGACAGCACCGGCGGTCTCCGCATCGTCGAGACCACCATGGTCGTCAGTGCCGTGCACCCCAGCCCGTTCCGGTTCGCCGCCTACCTCGACCGTAGGCAGCTCTCCGAGCTCGGCCTACCCGACGTCGTCAACCAGCTCTACGCCCTCCCCGCGGCGGGGGCGTCGACCGCCGACGTCCAGCGCGCCCTCTTCGGTCAGCCGGGCGTCGCCTCCACGCAACCGATCACCGCGGCCAGCACAGTCATCCGCGACAGCATGGAGGAGTTCGTCGCGATCTTCCGCGTGCTCGAGCTGTTCATCCTTCTGCTCGCCCTGCTCATCGCCTACAACGCCGCGACCATCAACACCGACGAACGCCGCCGCGAGCACGCGACCCTGTTCGCCTTCGGGCTCCCGCTGCGGAGGATCGTCCGCATGGACCTGACCGAAGGCGTCATCCTCGGCGTCCTCGGCACGATCGTCGGCGTCTCGCTTGGGCGAGCGGTGCTCGGCTGGATGACGACCGACCTCATCGGCGACACCATGCCCGAGCTCGGGCTCGACGTCGCCATCTCCCCCGCGACGCTCGCCACCGCCGTCGCGCTCGGCATCCTGGCCGTCGCCCTCGCCCCGCTCCTCACCATCCGCCGCCTCCGTCGCATGGACATCCCGGGCACGCTGCGCGTCGTCGAGTAGGTCAGTCGGTCTCCCGGGCGAGGAGCAGTGCGATCGTGTCGGCCGCGGCCCGGTCGCCGCCAGGGATCGCGTGGGCGTAGACGTTCAGCGTCGTCGATGCTCGTGCGTGGCTCAGGCTTTGGGCGACCACCGCGATCGGCACGCCGGCGGCGAGCATCTGCGTGGCCATGAAGTGGCGGAGGTCGTGCAGCCGGAAGTGGCCCAGCCCGGCTCGGCTGCGGGCGGCGATGAACCGCTTGGTGACGTGGTTGGGAAGCCACGGCCGGCCGTCCGGGCGCGAGAACACGAACGCATCTCCGTCGAAGGCGCGCGGTCGATGGGCGCGCAGGATCTCGACGGAGGCGCCGTCGAGCTCGACCCGGTAGGTACGTCCCGTCTTCGTCGGCACCAGGACCGGGCCGCTCGGTCCTTCGACCAACGCCCGGGTGAACGAGAGCGCACCGCGGTCGAGGTCCACGTCGCTCCAACGAAGGGCGAGGAGCTGACTACGACGTGCGCCCGTGGTGGCTGCGAGCCGGAGGAACGTCGCGAACGCGGGGTCGGTGCCCTCGACGGCGGCAAGGAGCGCCGCAACCTGCGCCGGTGACGGAGGCCGGATGTCAGATGGCCGGTACCTCGGCGGCTTCGCGTTCGATGAAGCAGAAGCATCGAGCAGCTGCTCCCGCCGTCGACGCGGAGGCAGCGCTCTGAGCACGGGCGGCATCATGATGACGATCGCGATCGTCACCTCGCTGGGCGCATTGGTGTGGCTGATCGCGGCGCTCTTGAGTAGCACCCGCAAAGAGCGCCGCGATCAGC
>Ga0247717_1000013_pt1 | contig 44532 bp, 24 predicted proteins | sample 24E_NmetaG_FD_189047 | JGI IMG/M metagenome (GOLD analysis project Ga0247717, IMG submission 189047) | Soil microbial communities from hillslope of Landscape Evolution Observatory, University of Arizona, Oracle, AZ, United States - 2-4-E_N | ecosystem: Engineered > Artificial ecosystem >... | reverse complement strand
GCCGAGACGGAAACACCGTCGAGCACGGCGATGTCGGCGCCTCGGCCGAGGTAGTGGTTCGACACTGCACAGCCCGGGCCGTGCGCCTGGCCGGTCACCGCGCAACGCGAGTGGCCCGTGACGAGCGAGGTGACGGTGATGGTGTGGTCGCGCGCCAGCGCGAGGAGCACGCTGACGACTCGGCTGTCGACGCGCCCCGACGCGAGGTCGGCTCGCCCGTCGGCGTAGATGGTGACGTTCGGGTGGTCGAGCAGCGCGGCGGCATCGGCAGCGTCGACCACGAGCGGCGGGGCCGCCTCGTACCGCGCCGCCCACGACAGCACCTCCTCCACGTAGACGTCTGACGCGTTGTAGCGGCGCAGCGCGGCGCGCTCGTCGGCAAGGTCGCTGGCACCACCACAGAGGTAGGCAGCAGCGGTCGCCGCTGCGTCGTCGAAGTCGTGCGGGTTCGTGCTGCCGTCACCGTCGCCGTCCACTGCCCAGGTGTCGAACGTCGGCGGCAGGAACTGCATCGGCCCGACCGCCTGAAGCCACGGCCCGGTGACGCCCCACCGACCGGCCCACGCGCCGGCCGGCATCGGTGTGGTGTTGCCTCCGGCGCCGGACCCGTCCAGGGGCGGGCCGAGGATCGAGGGAGCCACGACGCCGTCGGGCCCGATCGCCGCGCCGCCAGTGGTTCCGTGTCCGGACTCGACCTGCCCGATCCCGGCAAGAAGCTCCCAGCGCAGCCCGGCACACGTCGATGCAGCCCGCTGGTAGGCGGCCAGCGCCCCCGCCGGCATTCCCGCCGATCCCGCTGCGGCGGCGGGCGGGAGATCCCCGGGCGCGAACACCAGCGGGATGCCCAGGAAAGCGGTGACGAGCAGACAGGTGGCGGCGGCGACGACGGCACGGAGCACACCGTCAGCAAGCCCGCGCGAGCGGGTTTCGGCGACATCCATGTCGCCGAAACGACCCGCGCGGGGCTTGCAGGAAGCGGATCGTCGCCCCGGCCACTCGGGCGACCACTCGTCGCTCAGCTCACAAGGAGCATTCCCATGTTCGTACGGATGGCCGGGGTGCTGGCCCAGACCGTCGACGTCACCCCGGACGCGTCCGGGATGCCGGGCGGCGCGCTGATCCAACAGCTCCTGAACTGGTCGCAGATGCTGGCCCTGTGGGGATCGCTTGGGGCGATCCTCATCGGCGCCGCCATGTACGGCCTCGCCCAGCAGGGCAACTCCTACTCCGGGGCGTCCCGAGGCAAGACGCTGGCGATGGGCGGCGTCGTCGGCGCCATCCTCGCCGGGCTGGCGCCGGCTGCGGTCAACCTCCTCTTCACGGCAGCGAGCGGGTGACGTGGCGACCCGCCCCGCACCCGAGCGTCCTTCGTTCCGCCGCCTCGCGGTTGCCGGCGCCGCTGCGCTCGTCTTCCTCGGTGGCATGGCGGCCCGTGGCGCGCTCGGCGATCGTGAGACGCGCGGGGCGCAAGCCGAAGCGGCGCCAGCCGAGCACCCGCCGGCGGCGACGGGCCCGACCCGCGAGGTCGACGGCGCGCCGGCAGGTTTCGCCCGCAGCCGCGACGGCGCGCAAGCCGCCGCGATCGCCTACACAGCGACGCTCTCGCAACGCCTGCTGTACCTCGAGCCCGCGGCGGCGGAAGCGGCGGTCCGCGCCATCGCCGCAAGCGCGTCTGTCGACACGATCACGCGCGACGTCCTCGCCGGACTGCAAGCAGTCCGCGAGCCGCTCGCCTTGGGAACGGGCGCGACGTGGTGGGTTGTCGAGCCCCTCGCCGCCAAGGTCGAAGCCCACACCACCGACCGCGCCCGCGTCTCGGTGTGGATGGTGCGAGTCCTGTCCCGACCCGGCGTCGTCGTCCCACAGTCCTCCTGGGTCACCGAGACCGTCGAGCTCGTCTGGGAAGACGGTGACTGGCGGCTGTGGTCCGACGAGTCCACACCGGGACCGACCCCGGTGCTCGACGGCTCCGACCTCCCGGCGAGCGCGGCCGAGCTCGACGTCGACCTCACCGGGTTCGAGTTGCTCGATCCCGCGGTGGCGGCGTCATGAGTGTCCTCGCCATCGGCTTCCCCAACCCGATCAGCTGGGTGTGGGACAAGGCCACCGGCCTACTCGGCGACGCTGCCGGCGCCGCGCTGGGTTGGTCGTTCGAGAAGGTCATCGGCGGGCTCGTCGCGTGGGTCCTCGACGGCGTCGCCTGGGTCGTCGGCGCGGTGTTCGGCTTCATCGACACCTCGACGTCCCCCACACTGACCGCAGCGTGGTTCGTCGGTGACGGCTCCCGCGACGGCCCCTACCGGGTGATGCTGTCGGTCGCCGCCGCCCTGCTGTTGCTGTTCGTGTTCGCCGGGCTCATCCAGGGCGTGCTCGCCGGTGACGTCGCCGGCATGGGCCGGCGGATCGTGCTCGACCTTCCGCTGGCCATCGGCGGGATGGTGTCGACCGTTGCGATCACGCAGCTGCTGATCGACCTCACCGACGCGCTCAGCGACGGGATCCTCTCGGGGTTCGGCACCGACATCCGAGCGTTCATGGACGGTGTCGCCACGGTGGGCAGCCTCACCGGTGGGGTCGCCACCGCGCTGGTGGTGTTCCTGCTCGGCCTGTTCACGCTGCTCGCCGGGCTCGTCATCTTCATCGAGCTCGTCATCCGCTCGGCGCTCATCTACCTCGTCGTCGGGCTCAGCCCGCTGGCGTTCGCTGCGTTCCTGTGGCCGGCGACCCGCGGCGTTCTCAAGAAGACGCTCGAGCTGCTGTGCGCGCTGATCGTCTCCAAGGTGGTCATCAGTCTCGCCCTCGCCATCGGGGCCGCCGCGCTCGGCGGCGCGGGAACCGCGCCGTCGCCGGCACCGGAGATCGCGCCACCGGAAGCGGCGGCGAGCGCAGCACCTGCCTCCGAGTCCGACGCGGCGACGGTCACGGCGGCTGCCGGCGTGCTCCTCGCCGGCCTCGCCACCTTTGCGGTCGCGTGCTTCAGCCCGTTCGTGATCATGCGCCTGTTTCCGGTCGTCGAGGGCGCGGTCGTGGCCCAAGGGCTTCGCGGCGGCCCGCTGCGCACCGCGCAGAGCGCGTGGTCGATGAAGTACCAGATGGACGTCTCCCGGCGCTTCGGATCGGGCGGCTCCGGGAGCACGGGAGGCGAGGCCGGCGCGGCCTCGGCAGGCGACGCCGCGGCGAGCGGAGCCGCCTCGGGCTCAGCGCCATCGGGCGCGGCGGGCGCGGCCGCGGCCGGACCGGCAGTCGTGGCGGTGGCCGCCACCGGCGCCGCGGCCGGCGCGACCCGGGCTGCGAGATCGGCCGCCGAGCGTCAGACAGACGCAGCGACCGGACCACCGCCGGGACGGACGAACCGACCGCAGCAGGGAGGCAGCGATGGCCAACCGTGACGACCAGCGCATGTACCGCTTCGACCTGCTTGACCGCACCGGTGTGTTCCTTGGCTTCGGGCTGGTCCAGCTGGCCGTGCTCGGCGTCGGTGCGCTCGCGTCGACCATGGCCGTCACGAGCGGCCTGTCGCTGCCAGTGGCCGCCACGCCGGTGATGCTCGCCGCAGGACTCGCCCTCGGCCGCGTGCGCGGCGAACGTCTGGTTGACCTCGTTCCGGTGGTCGCCCGCTGGGTAGCCGGTCGGCCGCGGCGCCGGTGGCTCGCACCGCTCCATCTGCTGAACCCGGACGCCGTGAGCGACCAGCAGCCGACGCTGCCGCCGTTCCTCGCCGGTCTCCACCTTCTCGAGGCGCCCGGCGACTGGGGGCGTCTCGCCGGAGCCGGTGTCGTGCACGACACCGACACCGCTGCGATGTCCGCGGTCGTGCGTGTCCGTGGCCAGGACTTCGCGCTCGCACCGCGCGACGAGCAGGTGCGGCTGCTCGCCGGCTGGGGTGACGTCCTCGCCGGCTTCGCCACCGAGCGAGGCGCGGTCGCCCGCCTGTCGTGGACCGACTTCACCACCCCGACTGGGATGCGCGACCACCTCACCTGGCTCGCCTCCCAACCGACCACGGCATCGGAGGCATCCGAGTCCTACCGGGAGCTGTTGCACGGCACGGGCGCGCTCAGCGCCGGCCACGACGTCCTCGTGACCGTCACCGTCACCCGCGAGCGCCTGACCGGTACCCGCAACCGCGCCGACGTCGACGAGCGACTCCTCGCCGTGCTCGGCAAGGCCGTCGACACCTTGGTGCGCGGGCTGCGCACCGCCGGCCTCCTCGCCGAGGACCCGCTGACCGCCGGGGAGCTCGCCGCTGTGCTGCGCGGCCGGCTCGACCCGGTGCGCATGCGCAAGGCGTCGACCGGTTCGCTCGCCGAGCGCCTCGGCCTCGTCCAACCTGCCAACGCCGGGCCGATGGCGGTCGACGTGGAGTGGAGTCGTCTGCGGACCGACGGCGCCTGGCACCGCACGTACTGGATCGCCGAATGGCCGCGCCTGACGCAGCACCCCGACTGGATGGAGCCGGTTCTTGCGTTCGTCGGCACCGGCTCACGCACCCTCACGGTGCTGTTCGAACCGGTGGCACCGTCGGCATCTCGACGACGCGTCGACCGGGACTCCATCAAGCTCGACACCGACGCGACGACTCGTTCGGAACGTGGACGGCGAGTCGACGCCGGTCACCGGCGCCTGCAGGCCGCGGTCGCCGAACGCGAAGCCGAGCTCGTCGCCGGCTACGCCGAAGTCACCTACGCCGGCCTCGTCACCGTCACCGCCGAGGACGACGCGTCGCTGCGCGCCGCGTGCGACGAGTGCGAGCAGGTCGCGCGTGAACACGGTCTCGAGCTGCGACCACTCGACGGCCGCCACGACATCGCGTTCGCCGCCGCCCTTCCGCTCGGTCTCGGCCTCGCCCGGACGTGGGTGGCGTGATGCATCTCCGTCGCCGAACGCTGCGCGTGCCGCGCCACCGCGGCACGACCGCCCACATCTGCTCCGTCTATCCCTTCAGCGTCGCCGCCGGACTCGGTCACCGGGGTGTCTACGTCGGCACCGACCTCCTCACCGGCGGTGGTGCGTTTTGCTGGGACCCGTTCGAGGCCTACGACCAGCGCCTGACGACCAACCCCAACACCTGGGTCCTGGGCGAGCCGGGCAACGGCAAGTCGGCGTTGGTGAAGACACTGCTCTACCGCATGGCCGGCATCTGGAGCGGCGAGCGGCGCCGGTTCGTCGCCATCTGCGACCCCAAGGGGGAATACGTCGGGCTGGCCGACGCGCTCGGCCTGCCGGTCGTGCGACTCGCCCCGGGCGGGACGACGCGGCTCAACCCCCTCGACCCCGGACCGACCACCGACGCCGACGACGTGGAGCGCCGTGTCCTGCACCAGGTGGCCATGGTGAATGCGCTGGTAGCCACCATCCTCGCCCGGCCACTCGACCCGCTCGAGGACGCCATCACCTTCGCCGCCGTCGACCATCTGGCGCGCGCGTGCATCGCACCGACGCTCGCCGACGTCGCCAAGCTGCTCACCGATCCGCCGGGCAGCGTCGCCGAGCGCGTCAACCGCCCTGCGTCACAGGTTGCCCGCGACGCCGAGACGATCGTCTACGCCCTCGACAAGCTGCTCACGCGTTCGCTGCGCGGCATGTTCGACGGCGCCTCGACGCTGCGCATCGACTGGGACGGCCCGGGCGTTGTGCTCGACCTATCCGCCGTCCACCACGACCCCGACGCGCTGCCCCTCGTCATGGTCGCTGCCACCGCTTGGCTTCAGGCGCTCATGGCATCGGGCGCGCGTCGCCAGCGCGTCCAAGTCCTCGACGAAGCCTGGTGCCTGCTCGGCACGCGCCACACCGCCAGCTACCTACAGGCGTGCTGGAAGCTCGGCCGCACCTACGGCACAGCCAACGTCGCCATCGCCCATCGGCCGAGCGATCTCGCCGCCCAAGCCGACGACGGCACGGCCACTGCGAAGATCGCCGCCGGTCTGCTCGCCGACACGGCCACGAAGATCGTGCTCCGGCAGGCGCCCGACCAGCTCACCGCCGTCGGCGAGCTCATCGGCCTCACGCCAGCCGAGCGCGGCGTCGTCGGCCACCTCGTACGCGGGCGCGCCCTCTGGAAGGTCGGCGCCCACACCGCGGTCGCGCAGCACCACCTCGCCCCACGCGAGCACGCCATCTGCGACACCGACCAGTCCATGCGGGCGACCGACGTGGAGGAGCCCATCGGTGCGCTACGACCGTGACGAGCTCCTCGACCGAACCGACCTCGCCGCCCTTGCCGACGAGCTGCTCGGCTCTCACGTCGGCAACGGCCGCAACGCCCGCTGGCCCAGCCCGGTGCCGAACCACCCGCAGACCGGGCGCACTCCGCCGATGAGCATCTTCGTCGACCACCGCGGCCTCGAACGCTGGACCTGCTTCGCCACCGGCGAGAGCGGCACTGCGATCGACCTCGTCGCTGTGGCGACCGGTCGCAGCGTCGGCGACGCGATGGCTTGGCTCGCCGAACGAGCCCGCCTCGACCTACCGGCGCCCGAACGCCCGCCGCCCCGCCGCCGGCCACCGCCCCGACCGCAGCTCCGAGAGCCATCGCATGCGCTGCGTGCCTACGTTGAGGCGTGCGAGCGTCTCCTGTGGAAGCCGGCCGGTAGCGCGATCCGACAGTGGCTGGTCGAGGCGCGAGGTCTGGACCAGGAGGTGCTCCGTCACAACCGGGTCGGTGCCGATCCCGGCCCTCGCGGCCTCCACCGCCCGAAGGGACTCCCGCGCTTCGGTCCTGCCGCAGTGCTTCCCGCGCTGGACGCCGAGCGCGAGCCCGTCTATCTGCAAGCCCGCTACCTGCGACCACCGAGGGACCGCGGCAAGTACGACAACCCGACTGCGGCGCACGGCGCCAACCCGCGACTGACGCGCGTCGACCCCGTCGCCCACGCCAGCGGTGGCCCGACCATCGTCACCGAGGGCATGCCGGATGCGCTCGCCGCGGCGACCGCCGGCTACCGGGCGGTGGCGATCCTCGGCGCCGGATTGCCCGACCGGCGCGTGGCCGAGCGACTGGCGAAGCGGGAGGGCCTTCTCGTCATCGCCTTCGACGCCGACGACGCCGGCCGTGCTGGAGCGAGCCGGTTGCGAGAGCTGCTCACCGTCGCCGGGCGGACGGATGTGATCGACGTCGACCCACCGACCGCCGACCTGAACACCTGGCTGATCGATCGAGGCCGAGCGCCCTTCACGTTGCAACTGCGGATGGCGATCGGGTTCAGAGCGACCGGGATCGCTCGTGGGGGCTGTGGCCGTTCGATCGCCTGACCTGCTTCAGGCGAGGACCGCGCTGTGGATGGTCTCTTGGAGCGCGGCCCGGGCGTTGCGTCGATCGTCGAGCCGTGCGCTCACGACTCGGATGGCCATCTCGCGCGGTAGGCACTCGGAGAACTTGAGGCCGTCGATGGCATCCGGCACTACGGCGTCGCTCAGTGACACCTCGTCGAGGTCGGTGGTGGACGCTGCTTCTCGGAGCGCGTCGACGGTGACCGACGGATCGAGCGTCACCGTGAGGTTGTCGCGGGCGGACACCTCGGTCCGCAGCGACCGGAGCGCGGTTCCGAGCCACGCGTTGGCGAGGAGCCCCGCGAACGTCCACCACCTGAGTCGGCCCTTCTCGTCGCGCACAAGCGTGGTCGCACCCGAGCGGACCCAGGAATGGGCGTCGCGCAGCTCGTCGAGATGGGCGATCGCGCGCTTGCTCAAGATGACGTGCGGCGGGTTCTCACCGGCGAGCACCTCGCGTATCGAACGACAGACCACGGCACCGAGCGGCTGCGCGGTCCCGAACCACCGGGCCGTCCCGGGTCGATCGCTGGGCACGACGTGCACGATCCGACGCGACCAGTCGACGTGGGTGATCTGCCATGGACGCCCGCCGAGGAGCAGGACGCTGGCGCCGCCGGCGGCCTTGTCCGGGTCACGCAGCTGGAGCGCCTCGTCGGGAACGAGGCCGATCTCGGTGCGCCCGTGGCGAACGGAGAACACCGGCGGCGAGGTGAACACCGAGACGAGGTCCAGGAAGTGCTGTCGTCCGAAGGCGGCTTCGCCCTCGCCGCCGATGCCGAGCACGCCCTGGTCTTCGGCGAGCATCCCGCTTCCGACGAGATGAGCGGTGATCTCGGGGACTGCGGCGGCGGTTTCGTCTCCCAGGACGAACGGCTCGCCCAGCCAACGCGGCCACACGTGCCGTCCGATCCCGCCCTCTTGCAGCGTGATGGCGAGGCACTGCTGGGCGGCGATGTGCAGGGGCAGGGCGGGAGCCACAACCGGTTCGACGAACCCGTCGGCCCAGGCACGCAAGAGGCCGGCGGTCTGGAGCAGCGCGGCGTCGTCGGTCGAGAGGAAGAGTGCGTTGCGGGCTGTCCCAGGACGCCGGCCCGTCCGTCCGAGACGTTGCAGGAAGGAGGCGACGGTTCCGGGCGCGTCGATCTGGATGACACGGTCGAGATCGCCAACGTCGATGCCCAGCTCGAGGGTGCTGGTCGCGACGATGACGCAGTCGCGTCCCTGTGCGAACGCGTCCTCGGCTCGGCGCCGCTCGTCACGCCCAAGCGAGCCGTGTGAAACGAACACCTCGACCTCGTGGTCGCGCAGCGCGGTCGCGAGGCGCTCGACGCGGGCGCGGCTGTCGACGAACACCAGTCGCTTCTCGCCCCGGTGCAGGCGCGAGATGACGATGGCGGCGTTGTCGAGGCTGCCGACGTGGTCGAGCGTGACCTCGACGTCGGCGGCCTTCGCCTGGGGGGCGATCACCCGGCCCGGCCCTTCGCACGTCGCGGTCACCCACTGCAGAAGCTCGTCGGGGTTGCCGACGGTGGCCGACAGGGCGAGACGCTGCAGCTCACGACCGGCGAGGCGGGTGATGCGCTCCAGCACCGCTTGGAGGTGCCAGCCGCGGTCGTCTCCGGCGAAGGCGTGCGCTTCGTCGATCACGACGACTCGCAGGTTGGCGAGGAGGCGTTCGTGTTCCACGCGGGGCGAGATGAGGATCGCCTCGAGCGACTCCGGCGTGGTCAAGAGGATGTCGGGGGGGTCGCGGAGGAGGCGTGACCGTTCGCCGGGGCCGACGTCGCCGTGCCAGAGCCCGCAGCGACGACCGACGAGATCGGCGTAGTGCTCGAGCCGGACGTGCAGGTTGTTCAGCAGCGCGCGCAGGGGGCAGACGTAGAGGACGGTGAGGCCGTTCCAGTCCTCGGTGAGCATCCGAGACAGCAGTGGCAGTACGGCCGCCTCGGTCTTCCCGCCGGCGGTGGGCGCGACGAGGACGAGGTGCTCGCCGTCGAGCACCGGTCCGACCGCCGCTTCCTGCAAGGGGCGCAGGCTGGACCATCCGAGGGTGTTGACGACGTGGTGGACGACGGCGGGGTGCAGCCGGTCGACGGCGGCGTCGGTCATGGTGGCTACAGGTCGAGGTCGATGTCGTCGACCGACTCGGCGGCGCGCGCGTTGCGTTCGACCTCGGTCAGCTCGCCGTCGATCAGCGTGAGCTTGTAGTCGCGGCGCGGGTCGAACTCGGGGAACTGCTCGACGCGGTCGAGCACATCGCCGACGAGCTTCTTGAGGAACACGCGCGGGGCGACGCCGACCTTGCGCCCGAGCTCACCGGTGACGGCCTCGGCGAGCACGGCGATGTAGGCGTCGTCGACGTGGGTGGCGATCCGCTCCGCGGCGGCTTGGTCGGCGACGCCCTCCGCGTAGATCTCCCGCACGCGTCGCCCGACCTCGCCGAGCAGGTCGAGGTCGAAGCCGGGCAGGCGGACCTGCACGGCGCGGGGGTTGTCGAACCGGGCGTCGGTGGTGAAGTCGGTGTGGAGCCGTTGGGCGAGAGGCGTCAGGCGGTGGATGCCCTGCGGTCCGTCGAAGAACGCGGGGGTGCCGGTGATGACGAGGTACAGGCCGGGGAAGCGCCCGGCGTCGACCTCGTCGATGAGCTGGCGGAGGGCGTTGAGCGCGCGATCCCTGACGTCACCGCGCACCCGTTGGAGCGTCTCGACCTCGTCGAGCACCAGCACGAGGCCAGCGCTCCCGGCGTCGCGGAGCAGCGCGAGGAGTCCTTGCAGGAACGACAGGGCAGCGTCGTGGTCAAGGTCGCCCTTGATCCCGGCCGCTCGCTTGACGCCGGCAGCCACGTGGGGCTGCCCGCCGAGCCAGGCCAGCAATCCCTCGGCCAGCGCGCTGTCGCCGTCGGCCGCCGCTCGCCGGTAGGCGCGCAGCACCGCCGAGAACGCCGGAGCGCGCCGGTTGATGTCGGCGAGGCGTTGCTCGGCGAGCTCTTGCGTCGCGGCCAACAACGCGGGTGCGTCGTCCTCCCGCACGCTGCCGGAGGCAAGCACGTCTTCCTCGAGTACGAAGAACCACGCGTCGACCACCGACCGCAGCGCACCCGCAGCGACGTCCGATGTGCCGAGGCGTTCGCACAGCCGGCGGTAGACGGTCTCGAGGTGGTGCAGCGGTGTCTCGCCTTCGGAGATCTGGATCTCGCTGGCGGCGAAGCCCTGTTGCTTGGCCCGCTCGGCGACCCATCGCACGAGGAACGTCTTGCCGGACCCGTACTCACCCCGGATGCACTTGGTGCCGGCACCGCCACGGGCGACGACGTCGAGCTCGGCGTCGAACGCGGGGGCGAAGCGGTCGATGCCGACGGCGAGCGCGTCGAGCCCGCGCTGGGGAACCGTCCCGCGCCGGAGCGCGTCGATGATCTCCTGTCTACGCTGCGGCGAGATCACGTCGTCATCTCCACGCCGAACTGCACCGCCAGGAGGCTGCGGTTGAGCGACACGGTGCCGTCGTCGGCGAGGCCGACCACGTCGTAGCCGTCGACGTTGAGCACGCGTCGCAGGCTGGTGATCGTCCCTCGGATGCGGAGGCTGGGGATGCCGGCGTCGGCGGCGAGCGTGTCGAGCAGGGCGGTCCCGCCGCGCCGGTGCAGCGCGACGAGCAGCGCGCTGGCGCGGTCGTCATCGAGCGCTTGGCGTCCCGCGCCTGCGCGCTGGGACGCGTACACCTCCGAGCCGAGTAGCGCCGCGATCCAGGCGGGTTCGCCGGGCGGTCGCGCCGGTTCCTCGTCGAAGAGGGTGGGTGCCGCTCCTCGCGGACGGGTTGTCGTCACCGTCGGTGCCAGTGGCGGCGGCTCGGCCTCGGTCGCCCGGGCCGCGTTCCACCACGCCGGTGCCGCGGGGCGCGCCGGCTCCCACCCATCCGGGATGCTGTCGGCTCGGGCCAGCACCACGAGCGGCACGAGGACCTCCTGCGGGGTGAGCCCACCGTGGTAGCCGTGCTTGGGTGTGCCGTAGCGGAGGCGCTCGGTCCAGGGGGCGATGATCCGGCCGTCGCCGAGCAGCACCCGCGGCCCTGCCACCTCGAGCTCGTCGTCGCTCGGGGCGGTGCGCGCTGGGCGCCACCGCTCGGCGGCGTCGTTGCCGGGCCGGTAGGCGGACCCGTGGTCGATTACGTGGCCGTGATCGCTGGTCATCACGACGACCCGACCGGCGGCCGCGGCCTCGGCGAGGAGCGCGTCGAGGGGCGCGATGGCGTCGCTGGTCCATCGCACGCGGAGCTGCTGGCCGCGGGCGAGGTGGTCGTCGATGGTGTTGATCACGACGCCCACGACCGGGCGGGCGGTATCGGCGATGGCGGCGCGCAGTGGTGTCGCCAGCGCGGCGCCGTCGGGCGTGGTGATGTCGGCCTTGTGGAACAGCGCAGGCGGCGGAGCGGCGGCGGAGGCGGTGGCGCGCAGGCCGGGGTGGGAGGCGAAGGCGGTCTTCTCGGCGGGGGCGAGGCCGGTGCATCGGCGGCCGCTCAGGAGCGACGCCCGTGATGCCTCGGTGACGGTGGGCAGGGTGGCCAGGATCTGGGGGAGCGCACGGCCATCGGGGGCGAGCGGCACCCAGCCCGCCTGGTTGAGGTCGTCGACCACTTCCGACGCGACCGACTGGCTCATGCCGTCGGCGACCACGAGCAGCACCGGCGCGGTGGCCGCCAGCGGCGCAACGACCTGGTCGAGGACGTACTCGATGGGAAGAAGGCGATCGGTGGGCTCGGGCGCGGTCGGTTCGAGGGTCGACCAGGCCGCCAGCAGCTCGGCGAACCGGCGGTTCTCGGCCTCCCGCTCGGCGTCGTGCTCGTCGAGCAGGCGGGTGTAGAGCGCCGACAGTGACGGTTCGCGGTCACCGGCGTAGAGGTCGAGGCGGCACCGGTCGACATAGGCAGCGTCGGCGGCGAAGCGATGGGCGGCGGTGGCGAGCGAGTCCGCGGTACCTCCGCGAGACGTGAGCCGGCGCCGGGCAAGACGGACGGCTGCGTCGAGCGTCTCGACCCGGGCTGCGCCCGAGCGCTCGGCCGCTGCGGCGTGCCGCCGGACCTCAGCGGCGGCGGTCTCGGCGGCATCGAGGGTCGGAGCCGTTGGCTCGTCGAGGTACCGGCCGAGCAGCTCGCCGACGCGTGCGAGCCGTTGGCTGAACCCTGCTGGTAGCCACCGGCTGGTCCATGCGCGATCCGCAGCGCCGACCTCGTGCAGCACCGCCTCGGCCCGTGCGAGGGCGGCATCGACGGCGGCGACGCCGTGCTCGCCGCGCGTCCTCGCGGTGTGCGCCTCGGCGGCGTCGGCCCATCGCCCGGCCGCGTCGGCGTTGATCTGGCGGTCGCCGACCCGGTAGGCGAAGTGGATCCGGGCCTCGGCGAGCCGGGCCGCGTCGGCATCGCCCGGCGCCAGCTCAGCGAACACGACCCGCGCCGCCAGGCCGAGCGGCACTACGTCGTCGGCGCGCCCGTCGAGCGCCAGCTCCACCAGCTCCCGCGCGGGTGAGCCCGCCTCGGCGTCGAGCCGGCTGAGGCAGTGGTTTCGCTCCGTGTCGCTTGCGGCGTGCAGAGGCGCGAGACCGTTGCCGGCGGCCAGCCACCCGACGATGGCGGTGAGGTCGACGCGATCTGCGGGGAGGCCGAGCCAGTGGTGCCGCAGCATCCGCCACGCGGTGTCCACATCGAGGAAGCCGCTGACCACCGGCGGCCAGCCGCCGGCGGGTTCGTGGTGGAGGAGTGCTTCGGCCAGCCACTGCTCGGCGACGAACGCCGGGTCGAGACCGGTGACGCCGAGCCGGGAGCGGACCAGCGTCCACGGATCGAGCGACAGCAGCCGACGCTTGGCCAGCCGGGTGGTGACGTCGAGACCGAGCTCGTGCTCCTCTCGGTCGGTGAGCACGACCAGCAGATCATCAGTGCCGTTGTGGTCGGCGAGCGCAGCGCGCACCGCGAGCACCGACGGGCAGGTGCGGACCGACACGGTGGCTCCGGCGACCGCGAGCGGCGACGGGCCGGACCAGATCGGTTCGGCACGGACGCCGATCACCCGCGCTGAGGGGTCCTTGGCTCGGACCTCGTCGACCAGCGCGCGTACCTGCTCGGGGGTGGCCAGACGGAGCGTCATTCGAGGCTGGCTTCGTCGTCGCCGGGATCGTCGCCGTCGGCCGTGCTCGTGACGCGCCACGTCACGTCGAGGAGGGTGTCGGCCCGGATGCGGACGCGCAGCTTCTCCAGCACTTCGAGCGCGTGCTCGCGGTCGAGTCCCCGCTGGTTGCCCTGGTCGACGACGGTGACGGCCGGATCGCCGGGCGGTCGGGTCGCCGGCTCGTCACCGGCGGGGGTCTGGGTGACGAGCTGGGTCGCCATTGACTCGACCTGGGCGAGCGTGTCGGCCAGCCGGACAGCGTGCTCGTCGAAGGCGAGCGCGTCTCGCAGCTTCGAGGTGAGCGCGTCGGCTTGCGGCCCGCGGTGGTCGGTGAGGCCGGTCGCGGCAGCCACGAGCTGCCAGTTGGTCGCTCGCAGCGCGTCGGCAACCTCGCGCGCCCGGGTGATCGACGCCGCCATCGCCGGGCCGCTGGTGGGCACGATGGCGTTGGCCAGGGTCGAGACCACCTCGGGCTCCTGGGCGGTGGCGAGGTCGTCGAGGAGGGCGCGCCCGGCGGTGGCGGTCCGGGCACGGTCGCCGTCCGGCGGCAAGCCAAGCGATGCGAGCCGCGCTCGGAGCTCGCCGTCGAGATCGGCCGCGGCGGCGCGGTGCTCGACGGCCTTGGCGCGCAGCTCGGCGACCAGCTTGGCCACACCGGCAGCTGACACCAGCGGGCCGGCAACGAGGCCGAAGATCTCTGCTGCGCGTCCGACGGCGGCGCGCCACGCGTCATCGGCAGGGAGCTGCTGGGTGTGGAGTTCCCAGGCGTCGTCGAGTCGTCCGATCTCCGGTCGTTGCGGCGCGCCGAGGTGGAGCAGCACGCGGTCGGTCTGCGCTGCGAACGCGCAGATGATGAGGTCGCCGATCTCGCGGGGCAGGCCCATCGGGGCCGGCACGTCGATCCACGATCGCAGCAGTCCGACCGTCAGCGCGGGGGGCCGCTCGGCGGCCTCTCGCTGCGCGAAGTGGTCCTGCCAGTGGCGTTCGGGCACGAAGTGCGCCTCGTGCATCGTCCCGAGGCGCAGCGGGTTGGCGACCCGCCGCAGCGGCTTGCGTTGGGGCTGCTCGACGTCCACCCGGTCGGCGCGGTCCCGGGCGGCGCGCTCGATCACCGCCAGCGTCGTCCGCAGCTCCGGGGGGCGCACCTCGTCGCCGAAGTCGGGATGCGCCGGCCAGTAGTGGGCGAACTGCTGGTTGAGAATCTTCTCGAACGCCTCCCCGAGGGTGGTGGCCACGGGCGGGCGAGCGGTGAACGTCGGGTCCAGCGACCGGAACTGGTCCTCCGGTCCGAGCGTCACCTCGACGGCGACGGCCTGGGGCTCGTCGACGGCGTAGGCCTGGTGCAGCACGCCGAGCAGACGCTCGCGCAGCATCCGCGCCTGGTTGTCGAGTAGGGATCGGGCCGACGCCCGATCGACTGGCGAGAGATGGGAAGCGTTCTGGTTGAAGTTCTCGCCGGTGAGCAGGTGATCCAGCACCACCAGATCACCGAGGTCGGACAGGCTGCGCTGGGTGAGGAAATTCGGGAGCCAGCACAGCGTCCGCGTTGGCGGATGCTCGGCGAGGTACTCCTCCAGCCGGGCGAGGTCGTCGCGTGGCGTCCTGCCCCGAGGGTCGAACGGGAAGTCGATGACGACCTTCGGCCGCTGACCCGCCTCAAGGCTGGCATCGGGGATGTCGGTGCGATCGACGAGGTTCCCGAACACGACGTCGACCGTGCGCCGAGTCCCGCGCCAGATCCACGCGTGCGTCGGCGGGAGCAGGCCACCGTTGTCCTCGACGCCGAGGGCATCGAAGAGCAGGTCGCGGAGCTTCCGCCGCCGGGCACCGCCGCTGGCGTCGTCGACGATCCGCGCCCGTTCGATGATCGACGCGGTGTCGACACCGGAGAGCTGGACCGACACCACCGGGTCGGTGGGGTCACCGTCGAGCTTCAAGCCCGGCACATCACCCGCCCAGTCGCGCAGCTTCTTCAGCACCACGCTGCGTTCCTCGCCCGGGATCGGCGTACGGATCGACCCGTGGTTCAGCGCCGCCAACCGGCTCACCGTCAGCGCGCCCAGTGCGGTGCTTCCCGGCACCAGCGCCGCGAGCAGCAGCGTCTTGACCAGCCGGTCATCGGCGCGGAATGGATGCGTCGATGCGACGACCGTCGTGTCAGCCGGGAGGTTGTGCGCCGCGAGCAGCAGCGGCCGGAACTTCGTCCGGTAGAGGCGATCTGCCGCCGCCCACGGCGCCTTCATCTGCTCGGTGAACGGCTCGTTCCCCTCGGCGATCACGTCGTACATGTCGCCGATGGCGACGAGGTCGCCGACCTTCAGCTCGTCGCGCTGCTTGGCCAGCAGCTCGGCCATGACCCGCAGCGCGGTGCGCTCCCGCTGCAGCGCCGATGACAGGTCGACGAGCGCGCTGACGAGCGCGGGACTGAACGGATAGACGCGCCGGAACGCGGCCCGATCGGCGTCGCCGGTGAGGAGCGTGTCGACGACCCGCTCCCCCGCCCGGCCCGTCGTGGCCTCGAAGGCGCGGTCGAGCTGCTCGCGGGCGATGTCGGACTTCGGCTCTAGGAGACGCTGCTCGACGACAGCCGGCAGGTTCCGGTCCTCGAGGCGGATCGTGTCGAACCGGCCCTCCCACCACTTGAGGATCTCGCTGAAGTTGAGCTGGTCGGCGCCGGGCACGTGCTCGCCGACGAGATCGCGCAGGTCGCGCTGGCGGGCGATGAAGCTGACGATGGGTGCGGGACGGTCGGGCGACGCCGCCTCGACGAGCTTGGCGACCTTGGGCCCTTCGCGGGTGACGAACGCCTGGTCCGCCATGCGGCTGGCGAGCCACAGGATGAGCTCGTCGAGGAACAGGATCACGGCGTCGTAGCCGAGCGCCTTGGCGTGGCGGCTGATGGCGCTGAGCCCCTCGTCGAAGGGGACGAAGCCCTCGCCGGATGCCTTGGTCCCGCCGGGCACGTGCGAGAAGTAGGCCGAGACCAGCGCGCTCACGAGCCGATCGCGCTCGGCGCTGCCGGGCGCCGCGCCCATGGCGGCATCGAACGAGGTCGCGTCCCACGCGCCGGCGAGCGCGCCCCACCCGCCACCCGAACCCTCACCGGCGAGGCCGGCGAAGAACGCGTCGTCGCCCATCCGCTCGCGCAAGCGGCGGGCGTCCTCGATGATCCCATCGGCCAGGTACACGGCCGGGAGCGGCTCGCCCGGGTGCAGCTCGCGCACGTGGTCGACGTAGCCGCCGAGCACCGCCGACTCCATCGAGGCGGCGCCGATCATGTGATACGGCACGAGGAGGAACTTGCGACCGCCGAGCCGAGCGTCGGCCCGTGCCGCGACGCCGTCGAGCTTCTTCTTCGACCGGGCGAGCGGGTTGCCCTCGAGCAGCAGGTGCAGCACCGCCATGAAGTGGCTTTTGCCCGACCCGAAGCTGCCGTGCAGATACGCGCCGCGCGAGGCGCGCTGCTCGATGGCGCTGCCGATCAGCGCAATCGCCTCGTCGAAGCAGCCCTCGATCTCGTCGGTGACGACGTACTCGCGCAGGGTCTGCTCGGCCCGGGCGACGCCGTCCTCCAGGCTGATGACGAACTGGCCGCGGTGGACCTCCTCAGGGAGGTTGATGAGGTCTCGAAGCAGGGTGTCGGTCATTTGCGGTCCCAGCGTCTCCGTCGATGGTCGATGTCCCGGGTGGTCACGTGGGGTCCCACACGGTGATGGCGTCGTCGATCAGCTCCGGGCCGATCAGGTCCGCACCGTCGTCACATGCCTCGGCCAGCGCGATGTGCACCGCGCCCACCACACCCCGAAGCTCACCCCGGAGCCCGCGCTGATAGATGTCGAAGAGGCGCTCGACCGCGCTGTCGGACACGACGTCACCGATGGATGCATCGACGCCCTCGGTGTGGGCGTGGACGCGAGAGCCGAGCACTCGTGCGATCGCATCGGCCGAGGTCAGCGGGGGCACCTCGATCGGTGTGTCCAGCGTGCGCTGGATCGCGGTGCGCGTCTGGTCGTCCTCCAGGTACTTGCGGTGCACGGCCACGACCAGACCGCATCGCAGCTCGGTGAGGTCGGGCAGGACCCGGCCGAAGAAGCCGGTCACCAGCGCCGCCGGATCGGTGAACGCCGACCCACCCAGCCACCGATCGGTGTCGTCGAACACGAGCACCGGCGCCAATGAGGCAGCGCGGATGATCTCGATCATCTGGTGCACGGTCTCGAGCGTCTCGGTGGCGGATCGGTCGACCGATCCGCCAGGCGAGGCCTGTCGCGCCAGCTCGGCGCCGAGCTGCGCGCCCATCCAACCGAGGGTCAGCCGCCCGCTCCGGCCGGTGATCCGCCCCACCGGGCGTTGGGCAGTGACCCGGCTGAGCGCTTCATCCCGTCCCTTGTCGTCGAGCATCTCGGCGTCGTTCGCGTAGGCGCCGATGACCGACACCAGGTGGGCGAACATGGCACGCGGCTCGCGCACCACCTCGAACGACTCGCGTGCGACCGGCACGACGACCGGCGCGACGTCGTCGACCATCGGCCCGAGCACGCTTGCCGCCAGGCTCGACTTGCCAGCGCCGCTCTCGCCGATCAGCGCGACGCGTTCGGCGCGCAGGCAGGCGTCGAGCAACGTCCGCTCGGGATGGGCGTCGCCGACCAGCTCGGCGAACGGCACGTGGTACACGCCAAGGTCGTCGCGCACCGGCGTCGGGTCGAAGGCGTGCTCGCGCTGGAGGTGCAACAGCAGGTCCAGGCTCACTCCGCTCCTGCCTTCTGCGCCTCGTGGAAGTGCGGGTTGACCTCGTAGAGCTTGCGGGGCCGGCCCTGACCTCGCGCCTCGGTCGTCGAGACGACCAGGTGCGCGGCTTCGAGCTGCTTGAGCACCTGAACCACGCGGCCCCGGGTCCAGCCGAGACGGTTGAGGAGGTCCTCGTCGGACGCGCTCACCGGCCCCATGTTCATCAGCTCGGTGAACAGCATCGCTGCCGGCCGTCCGAGCGCGGCGGCGTGGTGCTGCAGCGCGTAGAGGTTCTGGACGACGGTCGTCGGGTCATCGTCGGCCAGCAGCGTCGCTCTCGCCGCGGAGAGGAGCTGGCGGGGAGTCCGGGGCGTGACCTGGGCCGCCAGCGCGCCCGCCACGCCGCGCAGCACGTCGGCAGCCGGATCATCAGCCGTTCCGGGCGCCGTCGCCCGCCGCACGAGCAGATCCTTGGCGTCCTCGGAGGTGAGCTCGTCCAGGTCGACGACCACGTCGAAGAAGGAGTCGGCCGGTGGTGCCAGGTAGCCGCTGCGGTCGGCGCTGTTGCCGGTGACGACCCAACGGAACGGCAGCCGCCACACCTCGTCGCGCTGTTGGCCGAAGAGCTCGTGCACCAGACCAGGCTTGCCGATGCTGTCGATGAGCACGACGAGCGGCCCATCGCCGGCTGCTTCGGCCAGACGCTGGAGATCGTCCGCGACGCTCCGGCGCGTATCGGCGGGGGCGTCCGGCGCGTCGACCGCCGCAGCGATCAAGGCGACGAGCTCGTCCACGGTCGTCGCCGAGCTGGCCTCGACCACGTGGACGTCGATCTCCTCGTCGCGGAGCGTGCGGGCGAAGAAGTGCAGCAGCGACGTCTTCCCCGACCCCCGCTCCCCGAGCACCAGGGCGTTGAAGCGAAGGCGAACGGCCCGGGCCAGCATCTCGAGCTCCCGCTCCCGGTCGACGAACAGCGCAGCGTCGGCGGCAGTCGCGAGGAGCGGGCGCTGGCTGAGCTGCAACATCGCTAACGAAAGTAACAGTTACTTTCGTTAGGGTCCAGTGGCTTCACGCCCGGGCTCGCCGTCCTCGGGTCGAAGCTGGCGGCCGCCAGGCAGCGAGCTCATCCGTCGTGTGCCCGAGCGCCCCCGCCTGCTCGGTCGCGAACGACCCGAAGAAATCCCCGAGCCGCTCACCGAAGTTCGGGTCGATCTCGTTGTGCCACTGCCGCAGCCACGGCACCAGCTCCCACAGGCCGGCGAGCATCGGCACGAGGCGAGCCCGGTCCGTCCCGCTGTCACGCGCTTCTGTGAACCACGCCGACAGCGCCTGCGCTCGCTGGAGGTGGTCCCAGCCGGCCCACCCGACGACGAGCGTCGGGTCGTTCTCGCGCTCGGCGCCGGGATACGAGATGAAGCGCTCCTTGGGCACGTCGAGCTTGCCTCGATGGCGCCAGTACGTCGTCTTCACGAAGTCCGACGACGCGTACTTCGGGGGCACGGGGATGGTGCCCACTGTCTGGCGCTTCAGGACGTCCGCCTGATCCGCAGTCAGGAAGCGGGGATCGTCTGCAGGTAGCGAAGTTCGTGCGTCGATCTCGTCCTCGGTCCGTTGCAGCTCCCAGGTCCGCTCCCAGTCGGCACGCTTGCGCATGCCCGGCTCCTTGTACCGGTATGCCGCGAGGTACGGCACCGCCTCATCGGTCACGAGGTCGACGATGAGGCGGACAAGGTCGAAGTCCTGCCCTGCGTACAGCGCGGCCACCTGCATGAAGTCGGCGTCGACTCGGGCCACTTCAGCGAGTCGGGCGCACGTAGTGATGCGCGACTCAGGCCAGTAGCGAGGATGCTCGAGTCGATCGAGCAGCCAACCTCGCAGTGCGCGGTGCACCTGCACATCCCAGTTCTCCGCTAGCCACCGCCGCTTGAACTCGGGACGTTCGAGAAGCCCGATCACGGCGTCCGTCTCGATCGCGGCCATGCGCTTCTCGACCAGGGATCGGTACGCCGTCGGCCACTCCGGCGGGGGGTCGGTTACCGGTGACGAACCATGTCTGTCGAACCACGATGTCGTCAGTTCGCCCTTGGCCTGTTCTCGCGCAAGGACGACCTCGAATGCGCGAGTGCCGAGCTGCACGGGCGGCGGCTCTCCGTCGCACGTCCCGACATCACACAGACCAAACCGCCGATAAACCGCCCAATCGAGCTCCTCCTGGGTCGCGATCATCCTCGTTCTGAGCGCCTCGTACTGCTCACGAAGATCACCGAGCACCGCTGGGGTCGGCTGGACTTCGGTCAGCGCGACGGCCGGTGACACCGCCCGGAGCTGCTCCGCCAAGCGCACAAGTTCGCTTCCAAACTTCCCGGGTTCACCGCCCGGCAGTGGGAACTGCAGCAGCTTCGTCGAGTCGAAGTCGTACCTCGTCTCCCACTCTTCGTCTTGGATGCCGCGGCCAACTCCGTCGCCGCTCTTCGGGTACATCACCTGGCGCAACCAGAACGAGCCACAGGAGGAGTTGAGTACTTCGAGCATCTCGAAGTGGTTTGCTTCGGAGTCTTCCTCCCTTGGGAGCTTCACCACCCCAGCGGATTGCTTGAAGACCCGACCTCCGCGATCTAGCGCGAAGTGGTTGTGGGTTGAGATGGTCCCGAAGGCGGTGGCCAGCGGCGTCCGGAGCTTGTCGGCTGTCAGTCGACCGAACTCGGTCCAATGCAAACCGGCTTCCACCTTGGTCTTCCCGCCGAACATCTTGTTGGTCTGAAGGTGGCGCCGTCGTGGCCACATGTGTCGAAGCTCAGGCTCCGCCAGGCGCTCCCCGAGAGGAGCGAGGTCGTCGTCGTACGGGAAGATCGTGAGCTCGGTGGTTAGCTCCATCCAATCTCGGACTGAGTCTCCACCCACGACCTCTCGGACGTGAGTGAGTCCCAGCCGCCGCGCTCCATCCGCGCTCACGAAGAACGCATCATCCTCAAGGGTGAATGAAGTGATACCGATCGATGCTGCGAAGTCTCCTACCCGTCGATCGGCCTTGGCGTCGAGGCGGTCTTTGAGGGGTGCGGCCCCGCCGCCACCAATGCTCCATGGATGCTTCGACAGCGCGGCGCGGTCCAGATCGACCACGTCAACGAAGTCATTCGACTCCCCCGGCCGGTCGACCATCGTGACGATTGACTGCCACACCGAGCTCTTGCGAGGGTCGTCTGGATGTCCGGGTTCGTCGCGTACACGCAACACGCCCCGAACGAGGCCGGACACGGGAGAGCGGTGCCTTCCGTAGAGGATCACGGAACCCGTGCCGTGACCGGCGATCGGAAGGCCCGACGGGTCGATCACGTGCGTCAGGTCGACGGTGGGCAGGAACCCTTCGATCAGCTTGGAACCGAACTCCCGCTTCATGAACGAGTTGGCGGTGATCATGCCGACGAATCCGTTAGGGACCGCGAGGTCGAAGAACCGTTGGGCGAAAGGAACTGCGAGCGAGTACTTGCCATGACACGCGGAGTAGAGCCGCCTGTACGCGCGATTCAGCGCTGCGTCCCGGGCAGCGATGTACGGGGGATTGCCGACAACTGCGCTGTACCGATCCGAGAGAATCGCTCGCGACTGATCAAGGTCTTCGGAGGCATAGGAGTGATCTACCGCCAGATGGTGTGTGTCGGTTCCGGCGAGTTGACCGCTCTGGACGCCGTGCAACAGCGAATCGCCGGTTGCCACATGAGTCGTGAAGTCCGGCGCACCGGCCATCCGACTGACTCGCGAGGCCCGAAGCGCAACGACAAGAACGCGGAACCGCGCAATGGCCACGGCGAACGCGTTGACGTCGACACCATGAACAGCGTCGAGCGCTCGTTGCGCGAGCACGCGGCGGTTCTCGCCAGGTGACCGCTCGACCCATCTGTCGAAAAGCCGGGTGAACGCACCGAGCAGAAAGTGGCCCGATCCACATGTCGGGTCGATCATGGTTACCTGCTCGAGACCGAACTCTTCGATCGCCGGATCGAGGGTGCGATCGAGGATGAACTCCTCGACGTAGTCGGGCGTCTGGAACAACGCGTACGTGTCTCGCGCAGCGGCGGAAAGGTCTTGGTAGAGATCGCCGAGGAACCGCGTGTCCCACGACGGGTCGGTGAAGTCGTGGATGAGCGCGCCCGTCTCGGGGTTGATCTTCCACCAGAACTCGACCAGCAGCCGGGCGCCGTCGGCGGTGGGTGCGAGCTCCCAGAGCGGGTTGTGGGCTCCGAGGATCTCGCCGAGCCCCGGAAGGTGGCGGTAGCGATCGAAGACGGCGAGGAGCCATTCGCGATCGCTGTCGGCGTGGTGCTGGCGGAGGTGGAGCTGGCGGTGGTCTTGCGCGATGGCACGTCGGTCACCCGCACCGGAGAGCAGCGGGTCGTCGACGAGCCCGTTGTCCTCACAGAACCGAACGAACACACAGGCGAGCGCCCAGGCCACTGCTGCCTGGGTGATCCATCCCTCGCGCCATGTCTCGTAGGACTGCGCGGTCCGTCCCGCGCTCTCGGCACGAAGCCATTGGGCACGTCCGACGGCGTCGATATCGGGCACGTCGGTGCACCGGTTGCGTAGGTCGTCTTCGATGTCGCCGACGAGCTGTTGGAGGTCGGCGAGGAGCGCGGTCCGGTCGATCATGTGGCGTCTCCTCCGCCGATGGTCGAACGAGCCGCACGATGGGCGTTGGCCAGCCAGTCGCGCGAGATCGGGGTCCACTGACTCAAGCCGAGGACGGCGATCGCTTCGCCATTGACCCTCGGCATGGCGTCGGGGTCGTCGGCCGGGACCACGATCCACAGCGTCCGTAGCGCGCTGTCGGCTTCGGTCCGCAGGCCGGTCGTGTGGTCGCGGAGGTCCTCGAGGATGCGCAGATGGCCGTACCGGGCCAACAGCCCAACGTCGGTGGCAACAACGACGGGGCCTCGGGCGAGCAATTCGGCGCGCACGTCGGGCATCACGAGCCGCACGAGATGCTGGAGCGTCTGCCACTCACCACCGCCGGGCGCATCGGCGTCGGCGCGCAGCACCACGTCCCAGTCGGCGCCAGCGCGTTCGGCCTGGGCGCGCATGGCGGCGATGACGACTGTGTCGATGCTGACGAGCTCGGCGCCGAAGGACTCGCTGAGGCGGCGCTCTGCTCCCGCGGCGCGGCGCGGCTCGACGGTGAGCACGAGGAACCCGCCCGTGGCCGCTGAGTGGCGGAGCCGGTCGTCGAAGGCTCGCGCCATCTCGGCGACCTCGTCCGGCGGAGCGTCGCCGCCGAGCGATCCGGCGCGCGTCATGTAGTGCGTCCCGGAAGGCGACGCTGTCGACAGCGGCCCGGGCTCGGGATCGGGGAGCCGATAGCCGCCGTCGTCGGCGTGCCACACGAGCCCGGTGCCGGCGTCTCGGAGCAGTTCGTCGAGTGCCGGGCGTGCGGGCAGCGTTGCTGCGTCTGGATAGCGAGCCCGGACGCGGGCGCCGACGGCGTCGACGGTGAGGGTGCCCTGGCCGACGAGCGCGGCGCGGGCGAGCCGGACGGCCCGGTCGGCGGCCATCTGCCGCGGGTAGAGGTCGAGGCGGCTGGAGGTGGCTGCCCCGAGCGAGCAACCGGCGGCGAGCCGGATCAGGCGGTTGTCGGGCAGGGCGTCGGCGCCCGCGGGGAGTGGGACCTCGCGCAGTGCCTCGACGACGGTGGCCAGCGCCGGGAGGGGGTCGGCGCCGACGAGCTTGTCGGCGACCTCGCCGAGTCGGAGGGCGTAGTCGGCGAGCCCGAGGCCCTCGACGTCGCCGGTGTCGTCTGCGATGACGAGACGGTCGGCACGTCGACGTTGCGCCCAGCGAGGGTCGCCCAGGATCTGGTCGGCTTCGACCGCGGCGCGCACGATCGCCCGGGCGCGCTGCGTCCGGAGCGGCTCCTCCGCTGATGAGCCACGGGTGGCCAGCAGCAGCTCGGCCAGCTCGCCGGCTCCCATCACCCGTCCGGCGGCGACGAGCGCCTCGTGGAGCTCGTTGCGAACGCCCGTGAGTGCCTTCATCCGGCGCCAGCGCTCGCGCGCCGTGCCGATGATCTGGTTCACACGGGCTCGTGTCACGTCGAGCTGGCCGGCGACGTCGGCTTGGCTCGGCCACGAGGGGAGCGTTCCGCCATCGGTGAGGCGGGCGGCGTCGTCGAGCCCCAGGAGCAGGCGGATGGCCGCGACCTCGGTCGTGTTGGCGCTGGTCGCCTTGGGCACGAGCAGCGCCGCGATCCGGTCGACGCTGAACGCGGTGGCGTCCGCTTCGTCACCGGTCACGCTCTCGCTCGACTCCACATCGAACCGGGCCCGCAAGGCGCGGGCTGCCGCCGCCACCTCGCGTCTCGTCCGGTCGCCCACGGCGCGAAGGCGCATGACGTCGCGGTACGGGGTCCGCAACAGGTCGTCGACGGTGTGGACGTTGCTGCGGCTCAATGCGTCGAGGGCGCGCGGGGTGAGGCCGAGCTCGACGAGCGGCGTCGCCAGGGTCGCGGTGCTGACGGCCGCGGCCAGGACGCCTGACGACTCGGTGTCCTGTCCGTTCTCGGTGAGGGTGAGCACTGGCTGGTCGGCGCCGAGGAAGGACTCCTGCCACGCCCGGCGCATCTCGTCGACCGTGCCGAAGCGGTCGGAGGGGTCGCGAGACAGCGCGACCCGGAAGAACGAACCGAGCGCGTCAGCGACGGCCGGGTCGAGCAGGTCCTGGTCGACGGTGACCTCGAGGCCGGGGATGCTCGCGGGATCGACGCCTTCGCCCCATCGGGGGCGGGTACCGGTCGCCATCTCGTACAGGGTGACGGCCGCCGCCCAACGCTCGGCGTGGATGTCCCACCGACGCGCCGGCCGCTCGTCGAGGAACGGGTCGAGGTAGCCGGGCGTGCCGGCGCGGATCTGCTCGGGCGGCGTGCGGGCGAGGGAGAAGTCGAACAGGACGAGGTGCAGCTCGTCGCGCGGCTTGCGGGCCTTGATGCCGAGGTTGTCGGGCTTGATGTCTCGGTGAGCGATGCCGTCCTGCTCGAGGAAGGTGACGACCTCGAGTAGGTCGTCACCCCATCGTTGGAGGAGGTCGAGACCGAGGCGGCCGTCCTGGCGCAGCACCTGTGCCAGCGTCCGCTCACCGGCCAGCTCCAGGTGAAGGACGAGCCGGCCGGCGATCTGGTCGAGGTCGTAGGCAGCGGCGATGCCCTTGTGCCGTGCGATCTGCAGCACCTCGTACTCGCCGCGGAGCCGTTCGTGGTGCTCGGGATCGAGCGCCACCTTGAGCACCTCGGAGCGGCCGGCCCGCTCCGCCAGCAGTGCTACCGCGCTCGATCCCTTGCCGAGCCGGCGCCGCACGATCCATCCGCCTTCGAGGACGTCGCCCTGGTTGGCGCGCAGCGGGTCGACTGGCTCGTCGACGGTGTCGGGCGCGCCGGTCAGCTCGTCGAGGGCGAGGTCGAGACCGGCGAGGAAGTCCTCGATCGTTCCCATCCGTTCCGCCACGTCGGCGGCCGTCGCTTCGCGGATCAGCAGCCGCAGCGCCTCGGCGGGCGCGTCCTGCGCCGCGCTCAGCTCCAGGCCGCCGTGGTCGCGCAGCACGCCCCGCAGCTCGGCCGCATCGGACGCCGGCGGCCGGCCGGTGAGCACGTGGAAGGCGACCGCGCCGAGCGCGAACACGTCGAGCTGGCGGCCGGGAGCGTCGGGCACCACGAACGTCTCCGGCGCCAGATACGCGGTGGCGGTCGCCGTCACCAGATCGACGACGTGAGAGGTGCCGGCGAGCCCGGTCGAGTCACCACCGCCGGGCTGCTCGCGGGCGCCGGTCTGCCAGTCACCGACGCGGACGGTCGGCTCGGCTCTCTCGGGATTCGACACGAAGATGCTGCGCGGGCTCAGCGCCCGGTGGAACAGCCCGCGCCCGTGGGCGTGCGCCAGGGCCTCCGCGATCTCGCGGACCACGTGGAGCCGGGTGTCGAGGCTGAGACGGTCGCCCCGGTCTTCCAGCCACCGGTCGAGGCGCACCGCCGACGGATCGTGATCGAACACGAGCGCCGGCCCGTAGTCGTGCTCGCGGACGTCGAGCGGCCGGATGATCGACGGGTGCTGCACGCCTTCGAGCAGGCGGTACTCGCGATGGGCGGCGCGCACCAGACGGTCGCGCTCCTCGGCGGTGTGGGTGCTCTCCGCCAGCCACACCCGGATGCGCTTGTGCACCTGCGGCATGGCGCGATGCGTCGCCTCCCAGTCCTGCCAGCCGCGGTCTTCGTCGAGCAGGTCGCCGAGGTCGTAGTCGCCGACTCGGCGGTGGCGCTGGGAGGGGCGGATGCCGGACTGAGCCACCGCCTCGGCGATGGCGGCCGACAGCGGTCGGTCGACAGCGCGTTGCGCACGCGCCGGGCGGTCGCCGCGCGCGGCGACGACCGGCAGGTTGCCGCGCAGCAGGTCAGCGAGGTTCGGCAGCTGCACACCGTTGGGCGACACCGGCGGGACGCCACGGCCGAACACGCGCGTGCGACCGTCGGCGAGGAGCTGCACGTCGAGCGCTGCGTCGGTGAGGAATACGACGGGCTCGATCCAGATCTCTGGCCGTCCTCGCAGCGCCTTCTGGCGCACGAGGAGCGACTTCAGCTTCTTCGCCTTGCGGTCAGCGGCCAGGAGCGGGTTGTCGATCGTGCGAGTGGTCGACCCTGGCTCCGGTGGCGTCCACCGCCACGAGTGGGCGTTGCCGCTCATCCGCCCCGGGTGGCCCTTCAGCTCAACGAGGAAGATGCCGGTGCGGCCGACGACCAGGCAGTCGATCTCGTTGATCGAGCCGTCGTCGCCGACGAACTCGACGTTCGCCCACCCTCGGTACGGTGCGCTCGGCGGCAGAGCGTCGCGGATGAACGCCAAGCCCTCCCGCTCCCACGGGAAGCGAGACGGGTTGACCTCCGACCACAGCTCCGAGTCGCGCTCCATGGGCCTCTTTCTGGCGTTTCGCCCGCATCACGCGTGCGCAGTCGATGCTAGGAGACAGGTGTGACGACGTTTGGCTGACGGCGGCGGACGAAGCGTTCGGGGCGAACTGCCATGCTTGTCCCGGTTCCGGGAGGTGACCAGTGAGCGAGGGTGATGAAGGCCGGAACATGGGAACCCCCGAGGAGGTCGGGGCCGCGTACGAGCAGTTCCGCGCCGCCTTCCGCCCGCGTGCGATGACTCCGGAGGAAGAAGCTGCCATGGGGCTCGCCATCGAGCTCTCCGACGCGGAGCTCCGCGCGTTCGTCGAGATGAACCGGGCGAGCGCCATGGCTGCCGAGTTTCCGGAGGAGCTGCGCGAGACGGTGCTCAGCGATCTCGCACAGGCGATGTCGCTGGCCGAAGCACTGCATAGGTCGTGGAGCGCCGACACCGAACCGGCGGACTTGCTCGCCAGTGCTCGCGCGTTGCGTGACGCGGCTGCCGCACTCGCGACGACGATCGAAGCGCTCTGGCCGGGGAGTCCGCCCCCGGATTACAGCCGCGACTTCCTCGCCGACGGCTGACCGCCAGGACAGATCGGTGCCTTCGACCGTGGCGAGTCTGTTCGCGGCCGCTGGACTGACCCACGCTGGCGTCATGCGGTGGGGCACGCCACCGAAACTGGACCAGCCGGGTGCCTACGTCGTCGCCCGTACTGAGTCGCTCGACGACCTCGTGTCCGAGTGGCACGCGGAGCTTTCATCCGCGGCCCTCGCTGAACTGCTCGACACGCGGCCGGAGCTGCGGCTGGACGGTCGGCGTCCTTCGACCGCCGACCTGGGGGACCGGCTGCAGCACTTCTGGCTTCCCGACGAGCCCGTGCTGTACATCGGGCTCGCCTCGACATCCGTCCGTACCCGCGTCACCGCGTACTACCGCACCCGGCTCGGAGCGAGGAAGCCCCACGCCGGCGGCTGGTTCCTGAAGACGCTCAGCGACCTCGATGACCTCTGGGTGCACGTAGCCCCCGCAGCCGATCCCGCAGGTGCCGAGGACGCGATGCTGCGCTCGTTCTGCTCTGGGGTCTCGGACGCGTCCGGTGCTCGACTCCGGGACCCTGATCGGCCGTTCCCGTTCGCCAACCTCGAGTGGCCGCCCGGCGTGCGGAAGCGGCACGGGATCACCGGAGCCAAGGAACCTCAGCCTCTATGAGCGATGCGGGGGTGGACGACCTCGCGACGAGCCGCGCGACACGAGCGGGGTCGCGGCTCAGATGTAGTAGCTGAACCTCGTCTGCGGCTCCTCGTCCTCGTCGACCTCAGCCATGATGGTTCCGACCTTCTGTGCGAACGCCAAGGTCACCGGGAACTGCATGTGATCGGCGGCCGAGTTCCAGTTCAGCTTGGTGAGCGCCATGACGTCCTGTGCTGCTCGTTCGATGTCGACGTCGTCGTCCGCGACCAGATCGAGCGGAACTGGGATGTGCGAACCCTTGTAGGTGCGACGGTTGGCTTGGTAGCCGGTGGTGAGGAGAAAGGCGCGATCGCCGATCGTCGTGAGCGAGCCTCGCGGAGGCGGGTAGTCGCCTTGACGGAGCAACCGGAAGTCGCTTGTACGTAGCGCCACGAACTCGACCTCGGGAACGTTGTCCAGGGCACGAAGTGCGCCTCGACGTTCGCCGTCGGTGAACGCAGTCGTCTTGTGCACCACCACGCGCCGAGGGTCGCGCGCCGTGCGGAGGCGGTAGTGCTCCAGCACATTGAGGACGAGCCGAGCGGTCTCGTCCTCGGAGAGCCGCAAGCGCAAGTCGTCAGGTGTCTTCTCGGCCTCGCCGCCGCGAAGGGCGAATCCCTCCGATCCCGGATAGAAGGCTTGAGCGAGTCCGGCGTTGACGGAGTGGCCGCCGCGATGCCACCGGTGGTGGAACGAGATGCCGATGTAGAGCGTGTCGAGCGCGGGCGTCGCCACTCGCCACGGGGCTCCACCTGCCTTGTAGAAGAGCGCGACACCGAGGTTCCACGCACGACTCGCGGGGTCGTCGTGGCGTCCGGGGATTGGTCCAAAGAGGTTTGGTGTGACGATCTGGATCGGCGCCGCAATCCGCATTGCCGACGCCTTCAGCGCGCGACGGAAGTCTCGTTCGAGCAGCGCCTCTGGTCCGGTCAGCGCTTCGATCGTCGCCGGCTGCTCGTCGAAGAGGCTCAGCTGCGCGGTGGGCTTCACGGGTGCGTCCGCGAAGCGAACGCGACGGCAGTGCTTCAGGACTTCGCCTGGGATTGCGCACAAGATGAGGTCCGGAGGAGGATCGCTGTGAACGCGCAGCTGTTCGAGCCCCGCCGTCCAGATTGCGAGCAGCTCGCGGAACGCCTTCGGCGGATCAAGGTCCAGAGCTTCGGCGAGCTGATGGTCGGGGATGATGTACGTCCAGCTGTCATCGACGAGCAGCTGGCTATGGAAGGTCGACGCGAAGCCGGGGAACGGCGGTCGCTGCAGCTGCATGTCCCCAAGCGTGGGGATGCTGTCTTGCATCATGGCCAGGAAGCCGCGGGCCTTCGATACGGGGCTCGCCGGTCCCACGAGGCCCACGCGCACCTGCTGCGGGTGTCTGGCGCCGAGGCTGAGGCTGTACGGCCCGAAGGCCGTGAGCCCCTCCTTGACGCGGCTGTCAGTTCCGGTGCCGAACTCCAGCGTCGGCTCTTCGAGCTGCCGTACCACGACGCGGGTCACGGTTCCTCCACGTCATCGAAGTCGTCGAACTCATCGTCATCGAGGTCGTCAACTTCGTCGTCGATGTGCTCCAGATCCTCCGGGTCGGGCTCGTCATTTGCACCAGATCCTTGGGTTGGCAGCATCCCTGCTTCGTCGCGGCGGAGCGGGGTTCGTTCGAGGTAGACGGCATCGGAGCCGTCATCGAGGACCGCCGAGTCCGCATCGCCGCAGATCGCCCATGCCCAGAAGAACACGTGGTTGAGAACGGACTGGTTGCGCTCGTTGCCCATCTTTCGTGTCGAAAGCTGCGTTGTGCGTCGGCGCGTCTCGAGCTTCCCGCGCCCGTCGGTCGTGAAGACCCATGTCGGGTCGACGGTTAGGAGCCACTCGTCCTCGACATGGATGAACGACCACGCCATCGCCTGGTGCTCGTAGTAGGGGCGTCGGCTCTCCGCGGCCTTCATTCGTGAGACCGTGCGCGTCGCGACGCGCATCCGTGCCTGGTACTCGACTTCGCGGTCACTGCCGTCGTCGTTGATGTGGAACCAGATCCGACCCTTCCTGTGGTGGACCTCCGTGCCGTCGGCCTGCATGTGCCGCTCGAACATCCGGTTCAGCAGCTCGATGACGTGAGCCTCGCCATCAGGCGACGAGCAGACCTCCTCGACGGCGTGAAGCTCGGGAGCCTCGACGTGGGATCGAAGCGGATTAGTCGCCTGCGAGAGGTCCGAGAACGTGTAGAGGTTGCGGCCGTCCAGCACGAAGCGGGGCACAGCCTCACCTGGATGGGAGTCGAAGACATCTCGAGGCTTGCGCGCCCTCGTCGGGCCTACCCAGATCTCCTCGGGCACCTTGACCCGGAGAGCGTTCACGTAGAAGACCTCGTACGAGCCCTCGGGGACGACGATTGATGCTCCCGGACGGCTGTCGGCTCGGCTCGTGACTACTGCTTCGAACTGGCGGTTCGCTGTGCCGACGTCGAAGGTCGCGACGCCTCCTCCGTCGCGTGCCCAGCGACGGACGTCGACCAAGCCGCTCCCGTACTTGTCCATCAAGCCGGTGGCGTAGAACACCTCTGCGAGGCTCGGATTGCGGTAGTGACGCACGGCTCGCTCACCGAGGTCGTCGATGTCTTCCGGATCGACGAGGCCACCTGGGTTGATGATGCGGAGACGCTGTTCGTCGATCGAGACGTCGATCGGCTCATCGGCCTCGTGGTCGCGATGCACCAGGGCGTTGACCAGTAGCTCCTTCACCGCCAGTGGCGGATACGGGCGCACCTCGAACGACTGGGGGCCCTTGACCCGGTACGGCTCGTTCGCCGCCGCGATCAGCTCGGTCAGCTCGTCATAGAGCTCGAACAGGTTGCCGGTTACCGAACGGACGCGGCCGCCGCTCTCGATCGTCGCGGCGACTGGCCTGTCGTTCCCGAACAACAGGCGACCGGCGTTCGTCAACGTTTCGCCCAGGCTTGTTGGCGTCAGCAGGTTCATGAGCCGCAACCGGTCGCGGGCTGCGTCGGCGTCTCGGGAAGGGTTTGAAAGAGCGAGTCGTTCGAGGGCAGCATCACCGAGCACTCGAGTCACGAGCTCGCTGTCGAACCCGTCGGCGTCTGCGGACCTTGCATCGAACGGCAACCAGTCGGCTGGCCGGGTCGATGGGTCGCGCATCACGCCCTCGTCGAGCTCAGCCATGATCTCGTCGAACCCCTCGATCTCGACGAGCGCGAAGTTCCCGCCGCACCTCTCCGCGAGCTGAAGGACATGCGGGTGGAGATCGCCGTCGCGCGGTCTCGTGCACCAGTAGACGCCGTGTGGCAGAGCGACGGCTCCCGTCGAAGCGGCGGCGAGCAGGAGGTCGCGGTACACCGACGGCTCGGCCCCTCTGTAGCCGATCACGATCAATGGATGATCCGCGATCAGCGGGATGATCCGGCTCGCATACGTGGGGTCGAGCTGTGCGACCTCCTCCGTGAGGTTGAGGTCCGCGTAGTGCTCGATGACTCCGTGCACGTGGATCACCTGGCTGACCGCCGGATCGGTCGAGATGAGGTCGACTTGCGCGGGTGACTGGATCTGGATGATCGATGAGGCCGATGGGTCGCGCCGGCAACTGTCGTAGATGAGCGTCTCGAAGTTCGGCGTAAGGATCGTATGGATGCGCCGCTTGCCGACCAGCGACGCGAGCGCTCGGTAGCCGCTGCTAGCCAGATCAGGGCTGACGATCACCTGCTCCTGCAGGAACTGTCGACGTCGTTCGCGCGGCTCGAGGAGTTCCTTGATGTGCCGTGCGTAGAGCTCCTGCAGCTCGAGGGTCGGATCGAACCACTCGTGCGCGCTGACCCACGGGTACCAGTCGCTGCGCATCAACGCGGGGTCGTCCAGATCGCGCCCGTGCTTCCGGCAGTACGCGTAACGACCGATCAGCTCGATGAGCTGCCATACGAGGGGCACGCCCGACGTGGCGGATGCGCCCGCACCCAGAAGCAGCACGGGACGCGGTCGGCCATCGCGGACCACAGACCGGAGATCGGCGATGTCGGTCTTCCTCATCGGTACCGCCTCGTACGTGTGTTCGAACAGTAGTCCTTCGTCGGCATCGCGAACCACGGCGCTGTAGTTACACGGCTGTCAGAAGGGTGACAGCGTCGGCCTGTGCATCGCTAGGGGAACAACCCGGGTTCTTCCTGTGGACAACCTGTGGAGCCTGAGCCGCCGCCGGTAGCCGCCGCCGGTAGCCGCACGCTGGAATGTCGCCGAAACGGCCTCGTGAGGGCTTGCAGGTGGTGTGCGAGACCATGACGACCCGATCGCCGTCCTGCTGTTCGGCGTCCTGTGCTTCGTCGCCGCCGTGGCCGGCGTCGTCTGGGCCGGGGCGGCGTTGGCGACGGTTGTCTCGGGTGGTGGGGGACTCGACGCCGGGGTCGCTGACGCCGCACTAGCGGGGGTCTCGCTTCCAGGCCACCTGAGCGACCCGGCCGAGGCGTGGCCAGTCCCGGCGTCGGCCCGGATCCCGGGACCGTGGCTCTACTGGCCGTCGACGGCGGTCGCGTTCGTTGCCGCTGGAGGCGCGACAGCGGCGGTACTGCGGTGGCGGGCAGGTGCGAAGGGCATCGGGCCGATCCGTCTGCAGCGCTTGGGCGTCAAGGGCGCCGCTCGGTTCGCGACGGCTCGCGACCTGGCGCCGCTGGTCGTCAACGGCCCACAGCCCGGCCGGTTCATCCTCGGCCGCGTCAACGGCAAGCTCGTCGCCACCGAGGACCGTCGCGCCTCGCCCGCCACCGGCAGGCGGGCACGCCAGCGTCAGGGTGATCGCGGCGCGGTTGCGCTGATCGGGCCGTCTCGGTCGGGCAAGACGACGGCGGCGATCGCGGGGATCCTGGAGTGGGACGGCCCCGCAGTCCTCGCATCGGTGAAGACCGACCTGCTCGCGGCGACGGTCAACTGGCGCACGAAGCAGGGCGAGGTGCGGGTGTTCGACCCGACCGGCTGTACCGGACAGCAGCCGGCGTCGTGGTCGCCGTTGCGCGACGCAACGACGGTGCAGGGCGCACAGCGAGCCGCGCGCATCCTCGCGGACACCGCGCCAGGCGACCTCGAGGACGACGCGTTCTGGACGTCGCAGTGCGAGATCCTGCTCTTCGCGCTGCTGTTCACCGCGGCGAACACGCCCGGTAGGTCGATGCGCCACGTCGTCGACTGGGTGCTGACCCAGGACAAGCCCGGCGAGCTCGGCCGCGGCGACCTGGAGCCACTGCTCCAGGCGCTCATTGCATCGGACGAGCCCGAACTGGTCGCGGGCGCCGAGGAGGCGGGGAAGGCGCTGCTCGCCATCTGGCAGATGGACGAGCGCACGCGCTCCTCCGTGTACGCGACGGCGCAGAGCGTCGTGTGGCCGTGGGCCGATCCCGGTGTCGCCGCGTCGGCCGACGACAGCGACGTCGATCTCGATTGGCTGTGCTCGGGCCCCAACACGCTCTACATCTGCGCGCCGATCGACGACCAGAAGCGGCTGCAGCCGGTGTTTGGCGGCCTCCTCGGTGACCTGATCCGGCAGGCGTTCGCCCACGCCAACGGCACCGGCAAGCCGCTCGATCCTCCGTTGCTGGTCGTGATCGACGAGGCGGGAAACACGCCGTTGCGGTCGCTGCCCGAGTACGCGTCCACCGTCGCCGGCATCGGGATCCTGCTGGTCACCATCTGGCAGTCGAAGGCCCAGCTCGATGTCGCCTACCAGCGGGCCGCAGACACCATCCTCACCAACCACCTGACGAAGGTCTTCTACACCTCGGCATCGGACCTGTCCGGCCTCGAGCTCGCCGCTCGGCTCGTCGGCGATGCCTACCTGCCGATGCGCGCCACGAACAACGACCTGCGCGGACCGGGCGGCTCGCTGTCGGAGTCGTCGCAGGCCATCCCGCTGGCGCCGGCGGAGGTGATGCGGCAGATGGTGCCGGGCGACGCGCTCCTCATACACGGCACGCTGCCCCCGGCGCAGCTCCGCACCCGGCCGTATCACCGCGAGCGTGACTTGGCTCGACGCGTCGGCGACGTCGACCTCGCCGCTCCTCCGTCGTCGCAGCAGAAGCAGAGCCCTGTGGGCGCGGAGGCATGACGTGCTCGCGGCGCGCACGACGCAAGACGGCGTGCACCTGCGGCGCGCCGACTCCGCCGAGCCCGTCCCTGCCGGCTGGCGGACACACCCGGCCGGGACGCTCGACGGCGTCCGACTCGACTTCCTCTACCGGCCCGACCGTCACGACATCTGCCGTGCCATCGGCGCACCGAGCCTCCATCTCGCGGCCGGCCTGCGGCAGGCCGGCTACCAGCGGTCGGCGTGCCTCGACGGCGGGATCGAGCTGTGGGTGCGGGACCGCCCGGCGTCGGTCCGAGCGCGGCTCGCAGGGTTCACCGTGCTCGACGGCGGGCGGGTGAGGCAGCGGTGACACCCGAGGAAGCCGTGGTCGTCGCTTGCGAACGATGCGTCACCGCCGCATCGCTGCTCGCCGCCACGCAGCTCCCGGTCGATGCCGACGACCGCGCCGTCGGTCGCACGCTGGCAGCGGGGGTGGTGTGCGGTTGGGCAGACGAGACATCGGTGGGCTCGGCCGACGCCACAGGGATCAACGTGCGCGAGCGCGGCGAGACGGCGGCCGTTCGCGTGCGCTGGACCGAGGTCGCGGCCTCGATCCGCCCCGGGCTGCGCGAGCCCGGCGTCGCCGAACGGCTGGCCGAGGCGTACGGGCGGTACGCGGCCGCGGCAACGGCGACCTCGGTCGCGGCGCGCCTCGAGGCGAAGGCGGCGTCGGCGGAGCTGGCCCAGCTCCGGCGTCACGTGCTCGCTCGCGGCCGCGAAGGCGTGCCGTTCCAGCAGTCGCTGTTCCCGCCAACACCGACACGCGGAAGGAGCCTCGCGTGACGCAGGACGACGCAGCGCCGGTCGGTCGCTACGTCGGCCGCGGGGACGCCGGGGACCGCAACGTGCTCTGGTGGGTGCCACCCGGCGGTGCGCCCCGGGAGCAGCTGCCGAGCGTGCGTCGACGCAGCATCGACGGTCCCAACTGGGGCTACGAGGGCAACGGCCCGACCGATGCTGCCGAGGCGATCCTCCTGCACGCGACCGGCGACCCGGTAGCCGCCGAGCGTCACGCCCGGACGTTCGCCGCCGACGTGCTCGCCCACCAGGCGATCGACCGCTATCTCGATCTCTCGGCAACGACGGTCGAGGGGTGGGTTCTCGAGCGGGGCATCACGCTCGCGCCGGGGTGGAGCGCGCACGGGCCGCAACCCGTCGTCCGGCACTGGCGAGAGGTCGACGGGACCGAGCGGTATGCCGTCGCCCTCGACGGCTGGGATCTGCTGCGCATCGACCTCCCCGACGAGTCACCGGCGGCGGTCGTCGGGGTCGCCGACCTGAAGTCGCGCCGCGAGTTGCGCTGGTCGAAGTCCATCGTCGTGGCGGAGCCCGGTGACGGACACGAGCCCGGTGCCGTCGGTGCACGGGTCACTTCCGAGCGGCTGCCGTTCGGCGGCTGGGCGATCCAGGTCGACGGCTTCGACGCCGCCATCGTCGAGCGCGACAGCGCGGCGGGGACCGACGCACGCGTCGCGATCTACGACCGCACCCCGGACTCGGGCTTCCTCGTGTTCGACGACGTGGTCCGCTACCGCCAGCTCGCCACCGAGCCGGTCGCCATCGGCGAGCTGCTCCGCCGGTTCAGCGGCACCGCCGGCCGGGATCGAGTCCTCGGCCGGTGACGGCAGGCGAGGTAGCGTGTGTCTCGGGATCGGAGCGCGCCCCGACAGCAGCAGCTGTCCTTCGATGCGCTCCTCGCCGAGGACCAACTCGCCGAGGAGGCACCCCGTGAACGACTTCACGACGCTCGCTCACCACTGGCTGGAGAGCCACCCGAACCCGTCGGCGGTCACGGACGATCCGGACCGCTGGGCCGAACAGACGGGGCTCAGGATCCGGCACCGGATCCGGGAGCTGGCCGACCAGCTCGCGCCACGGATGCCGGGGGAGGAGTACCTGGACCGGCTGCGCCGGCTCAACTCGGCCTGGCAGACGGCGACGGAAGTGGCGATCGACGAGCACCTGCCGATCTACGACCCGACGCCGGACGAGGACGAGGACTGGGTGCCGCTGATCCCGGACATCTCCGACCTCCTGTAGCGCGGGGGTTCCGCGCGGCCGACCAGTCGGCGTTCGCGCCGGCTGGCGTAGCGGCGAAGACGACCGCCAACCTCGATGCCCTTCGCCTCCTTCGCACGCTCGAACGCGAAGGGCGGCGCGCCACCAACGACGAGCAGCGCGTCCTGGCCCGGTGGGCGGGTTGGGGCGCGCTCGCACACGCCTTCGACGAGCACGATCCAGCCGGACGGCGACTGCACGCTGAGCTCATCGGCCTGCTGACGGACACCGAACTCGCTTCTGCTCGCCGCTCGACGCTCAACGCCCACTACACCGACGCCGGCATCACCACCGCCATGTGGCGGTTCGCCATCGGACTCGGCTTCGACGGAGGTCGGGTGCTGGAACCCGGCTGCGGCACGGGCGTGTTCCTCGCCACGCGCCCGGACAACCTCGTGATCGACGCGACCGGCGTCGAGGTCGAACCGGTCACCGCGCGGATCGCCGCCCTCCTGCACCCGGACGCCGACATCCGCAGCGAGGGTTTCGAGGCGACGCGGCTTGCCGACCTCGTCGACCTCGTGATCGGCAACGTGCCCTTCGCCAAGGTCGCCCTGCACGACCCGGTTCACAACCGAGGGCGCCACTCGATCCACAACCACTTCCTCGTCAAGGCACTGGCGCTCACGCGCCCGGGTGGCCTGCTGGTGGCGATCACGTCGCGCTACACCCTCGACAGCCGCAACCCCGCGGCCCGGCGCGAGCTCGCCGCGCTCGGGGACTTCGTCGGGGCCGCCCGCCTCCCGTCGGCAGCCCATCGCGCCGCCGCCGGCACCGACGTCGTCACCGACATCGTCGTCTACCGACGGCGCTCGGACGGTGACGTGCCGAGCCACGCCGGCCCGTGGCAGGCCAGCGTCCCCCTCGACATCGACGGCGGCGTGCGGCCCGTCAACGAGTGGTTCGCCAGCGAAGCCGCCCTCGTCGTCGGTCGACTCGTCGCGGGCAACGGCGTGTACGGGCGTGAGGACCTCAGCGTCCAGCTCGACGCACCGCTCGAACCGGCGCTCGACGCCGCGCTCGATCGCGTCGCGTCGCTTGCACGCCAGCGCGACCTCGCCTACCGGGCGCGCCCGTCGGTTGCGAGCCTGCCGAGCGCGGCCGTCGCTCCACGCGGCGGCGTGCCAGCCGGCGCGAAGGAAGGGTCGATCCATCGTGCCGGAAGCAGCTTCGTGCGAGTGGTCGGAGGCGTGCCTCAACCGTTCGAACCCTCACCTCGCAAGGACGCTTCGGAGCTGGTGGCGCTGTGCGACCTGCGCGACACGACCATCGGGCTGCTCGACGTACAGGCACTGCACGTCGACGACGCCCGATGCCTGGCGCTGCAAGCGGAGCTCAACGATCGCTATGACCGCTACGTCGAGAGGTTCGGGCCGCTCAACCGGTTCCGGCTGGCGCGCACCGGTCGGACCGACCCCGTCTCCGGCGCCGATCTGTACCGCCGGATGAACCCGGCCATGGGCGGGTTCGACGATGACCCCGACTTCCGCACGCTCCTCGCCCTCGAGGACTTCGACCCCGACTCACAGACCGCGACCAAGGCGGCGATCTTCAGCCGCCGGCTGCTCGCTCCGGCGGCAGCGAGGTACGGCGCCGACACGGCGGACGACGCTCTCGCCGTCAGCCTCGATGAGACCGGACGGGTCGACCTCGACCGCATCGCCGAGCTGCTTGACCGCAACGCCGATGAGGCGTTGGGCCAGCTCGCCGACCGCGTCTACCGAGACCCGGCCACTGGCGAGCTCGTGCCCGCCGAGCAGTACCTGTCCGGCGACGTCCGCGTCCGGCTCGACGCCGCCCGAGCGGCCGCCGAGTCCGATACCGCTTTCGCGGCGAACGTCGCCGCGCTCGAGCGCGTGCTCCCGGCCGATCTCACCCCGGCAGAGATCGACGCTCGGCTCGGCGCGCCGTGGATCCCCGCCGCCGATGTCGAAGCGTTCTGCACCGACCTGCTCGGCGCCGACGGCATCGAGGTCGAGCACGCGCCGCTGACGGCGACATGGGCCATCGCCGCGACGACCTGGTCCCGCCGCACTGTCGCGGCCACGAGCGAGTGGGGCACGGCCCGGGCCGATGCCGTCGCGCTGATCGAGGCCTCGCTCAACCAGCGCCCAGCCACGGTGTACGACACGCTCGAAGACGGCACCCGAGTCGTGAACCCGGCGGAGACGATCGCGGCGCGCGAAAAGCAGGAGGCGATCGATGCCCGCTTCGCCGAATGGCTGTGGTCCGACCCGGACCGGGCCGACCGGCTCGCTCGTGTCTACAACCGAACCTTCAACGCCACCGTCCTCGCCCGCTACGACGGCTCGCACCTCACGCTGCCGGGCCTGTCCGCCGCCTTCACCCCGCACCCCCACCAGCGCGACGCCGTGTGGCGGATCGTGTCGACCGGCGACACGCTGCTCGCGCACGCCGTCGGCGCCGGCAAGACGGCGACCATGGTCATGGCGGCGATGGAGCAGCGCCGCCTCGGTCTCGTCGAGAAGCCTGCGTTCATCGTGCCCAACCACATGCTTGACCAGTTCGCCCGCGAGCTGCTTCAGCTTTACCCGAGCGCGCGCGTGCTCGTCGCCACCCGCGAGGACGCGTCGCCCGCGGGCCGCAAGCAGTTCGTCGCCCGGTGCGCAACCGGCGCCTGGGACGCGGTCGTGCTCACTCACTCGAGCTTCGAGCGGATCCCGCTCGCCGCCGCCACCCGAGCCGAGTTCACAGCTGAACGGATGGAGGAGTTCCGTGCCGCGATCGCCGAATCGGCGTCCGGTAAGGGACTGACCGTCAAGCGGCTCGAAGCGACGCTCGCCCGCCTCGAGGCGCGCCACCAAGAGCTCGCCGCCGCCCACAAGAAGGACGACGGCGCCACCTTCGAGCAGACGGGCATCGACTTCGTGTTCTGCGACGAGGCCCACGCGTTCAAGAACAAAGCGTTCCCGACCCGCATCCAAGGCGTCGGCGGCACCGGCTCGAAGCGGTCCGAGGACCTCGACACGAAGCTGTGGTGGCTGCGCCACCGGCACGGCTCCCGCGCCGCGTGCTTCGCCACCGCGACCCCAATCGCGAACTCGATTGCCGAGCTGTACGTCGCCCAGACCTACCTCCAGCCGGCAGCGCTCGCCGCCGCCGGCATCGGCGGGTTCGACGCGTGGGCGGCAACGTTCGCGGCGACGGTCGCCTCGCTCGAGCTCTCGCCCGACGGTGGCTCCTACCGGCTGACCCACCGCCTCGCCCGCTACCGCAACGTCCCCGAGCTCGTTACCCTCGCCCGGCAGGTCGCCGATGTCCGCACAAGCGACCAGCTCGACCTACCCGTGCCTCACCTGCGCGGCGGACGAGCGGAAACCGTCGTCGCGGCACCATCGGACGAGCTGCGGGACTACGTCGCCTCCCTCGTCGATCGCGCCCAGGCGGTTCGCGACCGGCGCGTTCCACCGGAGGAGGACAACATGCTCAAGGTCACGGGCGACGGCCGCAAGGCCGCGCTCGACCTCCGGCTGGTGGGCCGCCGCCCCGACCCGACCGGCGGCAAGATCGCCGCCGCGGCCGACCGGATCGCCGCGATCCACCTCGCCAACGCGGACCGTGCGTACGTCGATCCTTCCGGCGACCCATCACCGCGCCCGGGGGCGATGCAGTTCGTGTTCTGCGACCTCGGCACACCGAGCAGCGATCGCTGGAACGTCTACGACCATCTGAAGGCGCTGCTCGTCGAGCGTGGTGTACCGGGCGAGCGCATCCGCTTCGTGCATGACGCCACCAACGACCGTGCGAAGGCCGACCTGTTCGCCGGCTGCCGCGACGGCCGCGTGAGCGTGCTCGTCGGCTCCACCGAGAAGATGGGCGTCGGGACGAACGCGCAAGATCGTGCCGTCGCCCTCCATCATCTGGACTGCCCATGGCGACCCGCCGACATCGAACAGCGCGAGGGGCGCATCCGCCGCCAGGGCAACCAGAACCCCGAGGTCGAGATCATCCGCTACGTCACAGAGGGCAGTTTCGACATCTTCATGTGGCAGACCGTCGAGCGGAAGGCGGCGTTCATTGCCCAGGTCATGCACGGCGGCACTTTCGCCCGCGAGATCGACGATGTCGGCGACCAGGCGCTCTCCTACGCCGAAGTGAAGGCGCTAGCGACGGGCAACCCGCACATCGTCGAGAAGGCGGGCGTTGACGCCGAGGTCGCAAAGCTCACGCGTCTCCGCACGGCGCACCAGCGAGACCAATCGGCGCTCGCGCTGACCCACGCGTCGGCCAGCGCTCGCGCCCAGCGCCTCGAACGCGAAGCAGAGTTGTGCGCGGCCGCCATGGACCGGCGCGTCGACACCCGCGCCGACCACTTCCACGCAACCATCGCGGGTACCCGACACTCCTCTCGTGCCGATGCCGGCGCCCACTTGCGGCAGCTCCTCTCGACCGAGCGCGAGGTCGTCGGGTCGTTCGCCGGCTTTGAGCTGCGCGCTCGAGCGGACCGTCATTCCGGACTCGTCACCCTCGCTCTCGAGCCCAGTCCGATCACGGTCGAGCTTGACCTGCCCGAGCTCGCCGAGGCCGACCCGGGCCGCCTGATGCAGCGGCTGGAGCATCGACTCGGGCGCTTGGAGCGCGACCTCGAGGACGCTCGCACCGGTGCGGACATCGCCCGCGCCGAAGGCGAACGAGCCGCCGCGCGGCTCGACCAGCCGTTCGAGCACGCTGGGCGCCTCACCAAGCTCACGGAGCGGCAAGCCGAGCTCGAACTGCTCCTCACGCCCGAACCAGAGCCACCCGTGGTCGAGCCGCCCTCAGTCGCCAGCCGGCTCGCCGCTGTCAGCGCCGAACCCGCCGTGAGAACGCGGTGACGGCGGTCTGGCGCCGCCACCTCCGTCGACCCACCGGTGACTTCTGGGACGCGGCCAACGGCACGTGAGGACTCCCTACCGGGCGCGGACTCGATTCCGTTGTGGGGGCGTGCCGGTCTCTGCTGCACGGTGGGCGAGCACATCCCATTGCCGGCGTCCGAGAGGCTCGTCGGGCCGGGGACCGAGGAGAGAACGCAACCCCCGCTGGGGGCCGTCGTCGACGAGGTCGCGGCTGTACCGCGACCGGAACTCGGCGATCTCGACATACAGGCGGGCCAGCGTCGAGGTCGGGATGCCGGCAGCGAAGCCCCCGGCCGCGCCGAGCTCGCGGAGGTGCTGTCGCAGCCAAGGGGGTGGCGCACACAGGAGGGACCGGTGCTCCGGTGCGAGCGCGTTGTCACCGCGGGCGTGGTCCCGGAGCAGTCGAGTGGCGACGCCGGCCCACACGTCACCGACGAGCCAGAGGGCTTCGGCCCGTTCGGCCGCCTGGGTCTCGCACCCGGGCGAGCCAAGAATTCGGCCGCTGGGGGAGCCACCCGGGATGGGCGCGGGCTCCCAGCGCGCCCGGTAGGCGCCGACCGCGCCGACGGCAGTGTCCCAGCGCGCTGCGAGCCACGGCACCTCGGGGCGGGCCGGCAGCAGAGCGTGGACCCACGGTGGAGGCTCGGCAACCGCGGCGCGAGCCGCCGCGTTCGCGGCGATCTGCTCGGCCCGCGTGGCGATGGCGAGATCGTCCTTGTCTCCTCTATCCATGGCCTCGCGCGCGGCGCGCAGGTGTGCGGGTGTGTGGCCGGCTCGGGCGTCGGCGACCGCGAGGGCGCGGAAGTCGACCTCGAGGGCGCTGCGGTCCTCGTCGGGGCGGCCGACGGCGGCGAGCACCTCGGCGACGACGTCGTCCTCGGGCGGGCGGGGCAGGTGTCCCTCGCCGCTCAGGTTGTCGGACGGCGCAGCGATGAACAGGTGGTTGTCGTGCCGACCCCGCGTGAGGTTGACGTACAGCTCGCGCCGTCGCGCGCCGGCGGTCACGGCGCTGGTCGAGGCCGGCAGCGTCGCGCCTTGCACGGCGTAGCTCGTGAGGGCGTACCCGTAGTCGAGGCCCACCCCTGCGCGACCCCGCCGGTCGGCGTGCTCCTCGACGAACTGCCGGGGGACGTCGATGCGCCCGAGGACGTCGAAGTCGACGGTCAGCGAGTCGTCACCGGCGTTCACGACACGTCCTCGTGACCCGTTGCGCACGTAGGAGCGCGGCGCGCCCGGCGGATGCAGGTCGCGGGCCGGTCGCCGGGCGACGACTTCGTCGCCGACGCAGAACTCCCGCCCGTCGTTCGCGCAGAGACCGGTGGCGCCGACATCACCTTCGGCTTGCAGCACTCGGTGGGCGACGGCGTTGAGGATGCGCCGGGTCCGGTTGCGACGGTCGATCATCGGGTGTCCTTCACCGGCGCGGCGCGCCCCGAGCCAGCGGGTGACCATCGCCGCATACAGACCGTCGGCGTCGCGGACCTCGGTCAGCTGTCCCGCCGAGCGCAGCGCAGCGACCGCCTCGGCGACGCGGCCGGCGCGCACCGCGTCGACCACGTAACGATCGACCGCGGTGGTCTGGCGGCGGTTCTCCTTCAGTACGGGAACCGCCGCCGGCCTGCGGCGGCACAGCGCCGCGAACATGCCGCCGGCGGCGACGGCGCCGTGCTGTGCAGGGTCACCGACGAGCCGGACCGCCGAGCCTGCCGTGCTCACCTGCGCCAGCAGACCGGCGAGATCGCGCGTGCCGAGGGTTGACGCCTCGTCGACGAGCACGACGGTGCGGTCGTCGAGGTGCTCGTGGCCGGTTGCGAGCGCGGTGAGCCACCACGCCATCGTCTCGGCATGGACGCCGGTGGCCTCGCCGAGCAGGCGCGCCGCCTCGCCCTTCACCGCGGCGCCCACGACGCGATTCCCGCGCGCCTGCCACGCCCGCGCCGCGACAGCGAGGCTGTGGGTCTTGCCGCTGCCGGGGCGTCCGACCGCGCACTGCACACCCATCCCGGATGTGCAGAGGTCTCGGACGAAGACCTGTTGCTCCTCGGAGAGGGCCTCCCATCCCGGTGCCGCTTCCAACGCCAGTGCTGGTACCACGGCCGCGCCCGCGTCGAGGGCGGCGTCGAACGCGCGGCGTACGCGGTCCTCGAGCCGAGCGTGGCTCACGGTGGTGAAGGTCGGCTCGCCCCCCGTGGCGTCGACGCGAACACCGTCGCCGCGGGTGATGGAGTCCCGGGCTCGCCGGCCTCGGCCGTCGAGCTCGATCACGCGCTCCGATGCGAGGAACCGGTCGGCCAAGCGCACGACCTCGTCTGGTGGGAGCACGACGAGCTCGTTGTCGACCGTCCACCGGCAGATCGCCTCGATCACCTCGCCGCGAGCGAACGTGGGTGACTCGGCGACAACCGCTTCGTCGAGCCACGCGGCGAGCGCCCCCTCCATCTCATCGGACAGCCGCACGCGCACACGAGGAGCGCGACGATCGAAGCACGAGGCGAGCGCGCGCCTGCCGAAGCCTGTGGCGCGAGCGCGCTGCATCCAGCCAGCTCGTAGCTCCTCGACGGGCGTTCGGGCCTTGGCGGCGCGGGTGGCGAGCACGACGCGGTCGGTGTCGGCTGGGCCGAGGGGTCGGCCGAGGGCCTCGGACAGCTCGGCCAGCGCGGCGTCCACCTCGTCGCGGCGGGTCGAGAACTCGCGGATCGTCGCGTCGGGCACACCGTCGGCTTCCCACACGCCGCGCGCCGAGCGGCGCCACCGCACGCCGAGCTCATCGGAGAGGCGCCAGCGGATTGCCGCGGTTGCCAGCGCGGCGGCCGCGGGCGCGTGGCGGTACAGGGCGCGGCCGTCGAGGGCGCGCCGTTCGCCGAACTCGTCCGCCACCGCGTTGGCCACGACGTTGTGCCGGTGTGGGAAGGGATCGAGCGCCCTCGACGTGGCGTGGAGGAACGACGCGACGACGAGTCCTTCGGTCCCGACGCGCTGGCCCAGTCGGCGACCGACCGCGGCGTGGTCCTCGAGGAACCGCAGCGCGGTGCGGTTTGCCTCGTCGATGGCGCCGAGGACCTGGCGCTGCCGGTCGCCGCGGCTCAGCAACGCCAGGACGGCGATCGACTTCTCCGTCGACAGCGTCAGGTCGTAGCCGACGCGCACGACCGGCCGCTGCCGTCGCTCGGCGAACGCCGCGACCTCCCCACGGGTG
>Ga0247717_1000012_pt1 | contig 45191 bp, 47 predicted proteins | sample 24E_NmetaG_FD_189047 | JGI IMG/M metagenome (GOLD analysis project Ga0247717, IMG submission 189047) | Soil microbial communities from hillslope of Landscape Evolution Observatory, University of Arizona, Oracle, AZ, United States - 2-4-E_N | ecosystem: Engineered > Artificial ecosystem >... | reverse complement strand
GCGCACGGAGGATGCCGGGCGGGCGCCGAGCAGCCCGTGCTCGCCGCCCGCCCGGCATCCTCCGTGCGCCAGGCCGGCGCCCCCGTCACGCAGTTCCAGGTGGCACTCATCGGCACGGCGATGTTCCTCGCCGGCGCCCTGGCCCTGGGCCGCCGCCCGGTCCGCCGCCCGGCCCTGGCCTACCGCTGATCGCCCGGCCCGGTGCCGCAGCCGCCAGGGCACGGCCGCCCGGGCGCCCGGCCCGGATCAGCGGGTGAGGCCCTCCGCCCCCAACCACTCGGCGACGGCGCCCACGAAGGCGTCGCGCTCCTCGATCCACGGCAGGTGGCCGCTCTCCTCCAGCACCACCGAAGTCGCCCGGGGGGCGTTGCGGGCGATGCGGGCGGACTGGAACGGTCCGTTGAAGACGTCCGACCGCCCGGCCAGGACCAGGACGGGCACGGCCAGCGACTCCAGCCGGTCGACGGCGCTCCACCACGCCAGGGGCATGTAGGCGTCACGGGAGACGGCGGCCGAGAAGCTCGCCCGGGCGAAGATGCTGCCCGCCTCCGGCCGGCCGAGACGGTGGAAGAAGAACGGCTCGACGCCGCGCATCGTCGACTCCAGCTCCTCGTCCGAACCCGGCGGCACCCGCTGGAGCACCTCCACCTCGGGGGGTGTGGGTGGAGCCTCGAAGGCGTCGGCCAGGCTCTCGCTCGCCCCCAGCTCGCCGGGCGTGGCGCCCACCAGGATCAGCCCGGCTACCCGGTCCGGGTGCCGCAGCGCCGCCTCGACGGCGACGCTGGCCCCGGCGTGGTGGCCGAGGAGGAGCACCGGTCGGGGCCCGACGGCGGCCGCCAGCCCGGCGGCGTCGTCCGCCGCCCGCTCGACGGTGAACTCGCCCCGGTGGTCGTAGTAGACGAGGCGGAGGTGCGGGGCGAGGCAGTCGAGCCCGGGCCGCAGGTACTGGTGCCCCACCCCGATCCACCCGGGGAGGACCAGGCAGGTCGGCCCCGTGCCCGTCTCCTCGTACTCGAGGGTGGCTCCGTTGACGGCGGCGTTGGGCATGTCGCTCCGATGTACGGACGTGGCGGCGCCCTCGGACGGGCGTCCCCCGTTCCTACAGCAGGAACGAGAACAGCGGCGACCCGGGCGGGATGCGCTCGATGTGGAGCGGGCTGGCGTCCATGCGCCCGAGCAGTCCGGGCAGGTCCGCCGCCCGCTCCAGCTCGATGCCGACCAGGGCCGGCCCCGTCTCCCGGTTGTTCTTCTTCACGTACTCGAACACCACGATGTCCTCGCCCTGGACCAGTACCTCGTCCAGGAAGTGGCGGAGGGCACCGGGCTCCTGGGGGAAGGTCACCAGGAAGTAGTGGCGCAGCCCCTCGTACAGGAGCGATCGCTCGATGACCTCGGCATAGCGGCTCAGGTCGTTGTTGCCGCCCGACACCACGCATACCACCGGGCCCTCGGGCGCACGGGAGAGGAACGAGCGGGCGGCGGCGCTGGCCAGGGCGCCGGCCGGCTCGGCGATGATCCCCTCCGTCTGGTACAGGTCGATCATCTCGGTGCACACCGCGCCCTCGGGCACGGCCACGACCTCGTCGACGAGGTCCCGCACCACCGGGTAGGTGGTCGAGCCCACCAGGCCCACGGCCGCCCCGTCCACGAACGTGTCGACCTCGTCGAGGGTGACGGGGCCGCCCGCGTCGAGGGCGGCCCGCATGCTGGCCGCGCCGGCCGGCTCGGCGCCCACGATGTGGACGTTCGGCACGTGCCCGCGGATCCACGTGGCGATGCCGGCGATCAGCCCGCCGCCGCCGACGGGGACGACCACCGTGTCGAGCTCGCCGTCGGACTGCTCGGCGACCTCCACGCCCACGGTGCCCTGGCCGGCGATGGTGCGGGGATCGTCGAACGGGTGGACGTACACGGCGCCGCTCCGCTCGCTGTCCCGGTGGGCGGCGGCGCTGGCCTCGTCGTAGGAGTGGCCGACGACGACGGGCTGGACCCACCGGCCACCGATGGTCTGGATGCGCTGGCGCTTCTGGCGGGGCGTGTTGGTCGGCAGGAAGACGCGGCCCTTGATCCCGAGCTGGGCGCAGGCGTACGCCAGGCCCTGTCCGTGGTTGCCGGCGCTGGCGCACACCACCCCGCGCCCGCGCTCCTCGGGCCCGAGCGAGGCGATGAGGTTGTAGGCGCCGCGGGCCTTGTAGGACCGGCACACCTGCATGTCCTCCCGCTTCAACAGCACGGGCTGCCCCACCACCGCGCCCAGCCGGTCGCTCGCCTGCAACGGCGTGCGCCGGACCACCCCGGCCAGCCGCTTGGCCGCATGGGCGATCGCATCGGGAGTGAGGAGCTCCGCCATTTGAGCAGGATGCTAGGCCGTAAGGGCAAACACACCCTGAGCAGTTGAGAGGCCGGCCCCAGGCCGGCGGCCACGCCAGCCGCCGCAGGCGGCCCCCGATGGATGCCGGCCAAGGAGGGGTCAGGGCGGAGGCCCGGCGGCACAGGCCGGGCCGGAGCACCATCAAACTCGCCGAGCAACCTCCGGTTGCGACGGCGACCTGCGACGGCGACTACGAGGGTGCGAACCCCTGGCGCATGGTGTTCTCGGTGACGACGCGGGGGTCGAGGAACTGGAGGAGGTAGTCGGGGCCGCCCGCCTTCGAGCCCACGCCCGACATCCCGTACCCGCCGAAGGGCTGGCGACCGACGACGGCACCGGTGATGCCCCGGTTCACGTAGACGTTCCCCGCCCGCAGCTCGGCGGCGGCCCGGCGCACGTGTGCGGGCGAGCGGGAGAACACCCCGGCCGTGAGGGCGAAGTCGGTGTCGTCGGCGATCTCCAGGGCGTGGTCGAAGGTGCTGGCCCGGAAGACCGTGAGCACGGGGCCGAAGATCTCGTCGCGGGCCAGGGGCGAGGTGGTGGCGACGTCGGCCACGATGGTGGGGCCCACGAAGTACCCCTCGGAGGGGACGTCCTGGCGTGCCAGCAGCACCGTCCCCTCCCGCGGCGCCCGCTCCACGCATCCCCGGATGCGCTTCCACGCCTCGGCGTCGATGACCGGGCCGACTTTGACCGCCATCTCCCGGGGATGGCCCACGGGCAGCTCGCGCACGTGGCGCACCAAGCGGTCCACCGTCTCGTCGTACACCGCGTCGACGACGACCAGCCGGGACGCGGCGGAGCACTTCTGCCCGGCGTACCCGAAGGCCGACGCGGCCACGGCGGGAACGGCCTGGTCGAGGTCGGCGTCGGCGTCCACCACCAGGGCGTTCTTGCCGCCCAGCTCGGCCACCACCCGCTTGATGTGGCGCTGGCCGGGACGGAAGGCGGCCGCCGCCGCGTTGATGCGCAGGCCGACGTCCTTGGAACCGGTGAAGGTGACGAAGGCCACGCCCGGGTGCTCGACCAGGTGGGCGCCCACCTCCTCGCCCACGCCGGGAACGAAGCCGAGAACCCCCGGCGGCAGGCCCCCCGCCTCCAGCGCCTCCACCAGCCGGTAGGCGACGGCCGGCGTCTGCTCGGCCGGCTTGAAGACGACCGCGTTGCCGGCCACCAGCGCCGCCGTCACCATCCCGGTGGGGATGGCGAGGGGGAAGTTCCACGGGGCGATGACGACCCCCACTCCCTTGCCCTGGTAGCGCAGCACGTTCGACTCGCCCGGCGGCGACTCCACCACGCCGCCCTCGTCGAGGCGCAGCATCTCCCGCCCGTAGTACTCGCAGAAGTCGATGGCCTCGCACACGTCGCCGTCGGCGTCGCCCCAGGGCTTGCCCGCCTCGAACACCTGGAGGGCGGACAACTCGTCGCGGCGGGCGCGCATCCACTCGGCCGCCCGGAACAGCACGGACGCCCGCTCGTCCGCCGGCGTGCGCCGCCACCGCTCCCACGCCTTCTCGGCGGCGGCGACCGCCGCGTCGGCCTCGGCCGCCCCGCACGACGCCGACACGGCGACCACCGTCTCGGGGTCCCCCGGGTCGACGGACTGGATCGTGCGCTCCGTCGTCACCCGCCTGCCCTCGATGACGGCCGGGACCTCTGCGCCGAAGCCGGACGGCGCCGCCACCACGGCCGCAGCCATGCGGGCCCGGACGTCGGGGCGGCGCCACTCGGCCGGTGGCTCGTGGGCGTAGGGCCCCGGCTCGGCGGGGTCGGTGGCCGGGCGGCGGGCCGGGTCCTCGCGGTCGGGCAGGCGGTCGACGGCGGGGGCGGCGATGAGCTCGTCCAGCCCGCGCCCCTCGGCGAAGCGGTGGCGCACGAAGCTCTCGTTCGACGTGTTCTCCAGCAGGCGCCGCACCAGGTACGCCATGCCGGGGACCAGCTCCCCGACGGGGGCGTAGATGCGCAGGCGCAGGCCGAGCCGGCGGATGGCGGCCTGGATGGGCTCCGCCATGCCGTAGAGCATCTGGATCTCGTAGCCGGTGTCGGGGATGCCGTTGGCCTGGGCGTACCTCACCGCGTAGGCGAGGGACCGCAGGTTGTGCGACGCGAACGCCGCCCGCACCGTCGCGTGGTGGTCGTGCAGCAGGCGCACGCAGCGCTCGAAGTTGGCGTCGGTCTCCGCCTTGCGGGAGTACACCGGCGACGGCCAGCCCTCGGCCCGGGCCGTGATCGTCTCGGAGTCCCAGTAGGCGCCCTTCACCAGCCGGATGCCGACCGGGTGGGCCCGGCGGGCGCCGCCCGGCGCCGGCGAGGACGCCCAGGCGATGAGGTCGGCCAGGTCGTCGCGGGAGTCCTTGAGGTAGGCCTGGAGGACGACGCCGGCCTGCAGTTCGGCCAGCTCGGGCTCGTCCAGCAGGCCGCGGAACAGCTCGAGCGTCAGGTCCTTGACGTCGTAGTGCTCCATGTCGAACCACACGAACGCCCCGTGCTCGGCGGCCAGCCGCAGGAAGGGGAGCAGCCGGGCCCGGGCCTGGGCGAGGCCCTCGGCCCGGGTGAGGGGCGAGTAGAGCGACGCCAGGGCGGTGGGCTTGATGCTCAGGTTGGCCCGGGGCAGCGGGCCCAGGTCGTCGCGCTCGAGGTGGTCGTCCGGCGCCCACGACGCCGTTCCCCTCACCAGCGCCCGCAACAGCTCCTCCACCCGCGCCGCGTACCGGTCGGCGTCGGCCTCGGTGACGGTCTTCTCGCCGAGCAGGTCGACGGTGAACGCGCTCCCCTGCCGCCACAGGCGGTGGAGGACCGACACCGCCTCCGCCGGGGTCGGCCCGGCGATGAACTGCTGGGCCATGCGCTCGATGTTCCGGCGGGCGACGCCGGCGGAGATCCTGTCGCCCATGGGCATGCGCTCGGCCAGGTCGATCCCGAGCTCCATCACCCTGGGGGCGTCAGCGCCCTCGAAGTACTCGTCGATGTGGCGGAGCACGTCGGCGTCGTCGCCGGTGGCGGGGAACACGTCCACGAAGCGGAACAGCTGGGTCTTGAAGCTCGGGTGCGCCATGGCCCACCCGAGCATGCGCTCGCTCCACCACGACAGGTTGTAGACCCGCGCCTTCTCCCCCGCGCCCAGGTCGGCGATGCGACGGGCGAGGGCGGCGACCTCGGCGTCGGGGGGAGAGCCCACGGCATCGAGCGTACGGCCCGCCTGCGCCTACCGGGGCAGGACCGTCAGCCGGCCGACGGCCTCCACTCGGGGTCCAGCTGGCGGAGGAACTGGCGGCAGCGGTCCTCCTCGTCGGCCTCCCCGATGGCGCCGGCGGCCTGGCGCAGCCCGTCCAGCGACCGCAGGAACCCGTGGTTCGACTCGTGGCCCCAGCGCACGTAGCCCGAGCCGCGCCACCCGGCCTGGCGCAGGGCGTCCAGGCCCCGGTGGTAGCCGACGCGGAAGCAGGCGTAGGCCTCCACGTCGTCCCGGGCCAGCTCGCCCAGATGCGCCCAGGCGGCGAGGTACCGGGGGAAGGTGGCGGCGACGGCGCTCACCGCGTCCCGCCGCCGGTCGGGCGGCTCGGCCAGGGCCGCCTCCAGCCGCCGGGCCGCCTCGGCGGGCGCGGGCGGCAGGACGGTCTCGGGCAGGCCGGAGCCGAGGTTGACGGGCGACTGGGACATGGGGGAATCGTAGGCTCGCCCGTCCATGGGCGACGCCTGCACGTTCTGCCGCGTACGCGACGGCGACGTCCCCGCCGCCGTCGTGCTCGACGAGCCGGCCATCCTCGCCTTCCTCGACCACCGCCCCCTGTTCCCGGGGCACGTCCTGGTCCTGCCCCGGGAGCACCGCCCGACCCTCGTCGACGTGCCCGCCGGGGAGCTCGGGGCCCTCTTCGCCGCCGTCCAGCGGCTGGCCAGCGCCGTCCCGACCGCGATGGGCGCCCAGGGGACGTTCGTGGCCTTGAACAACGTCGTGAGCCAGAGCGTGCCCCACCTGCACGTCCACGTCGTGCCCCGGACGAAGGGCGACGGGCTCCGGGGCTTCTTCTGGCCGCGGCACCGCTACGCGAGCGACGGCGAGATGGCGGAGACCGCACGGCGGATCCGTACGGCGCTGGCGGCGGGATGACACGATAGGGGCGTGAACCTCTCCGGTCCCCGACGCACCCTCCTCTTCGTCGCCGTGATCGCCGTCGTGGCCCTCGGCGTCGCCGCCGTCGCCTTCGGCCTGGGCAACATCGGCGACGAGGACGACGGCGACCAGGCGGCCGTCACCACGACCACGACGTTCCCCTTCACCACCACCACGGCGCCGCCCGTCACCGGCGACACGACCACCACCACGGCGGCGGCCGCCACCACCACCACGAGGCCGGCGACCACCACCACCACGCGGGCGGCCACGACCACCAGCTCGACGTCGACCACGCTGTCGGCGTCGCCGTCGGCCTGCGGGACGGGCCAGGCGTCGGTGGCGTTCACGGCCAAGGACCTCGTCACCACCGCCATCAACTCGTCGTTCACGCCCGAGGCCACCGTCGACAACAAGGTGACCCAGGCCATCGAGGTCGAGGAGATCATCCTCGACGTCGTCTACCCGGGCAACGACGTCCGCACGGTGAGGTTCACCACCACCGGCACGGTGATCGCGCCGGGCACGAGTGCCAGCTTCACGGCCGACCGGCTCACGACCCCGCGGAAGTACGAGTCGGTGCGCTTCACCCGGTTCACCTACTTCACCCAGGGCCAGCAGGCCAACTGCCGGGTCACCACGCCGTAGTCTTCGACCTCATTCGTTCGCTTCGCTCGCTCCATTCGGTCGAGTTGGATCGTGCTCCGGCGGGCGAGCGGAGCTCGCCCGCCTCCGCACTGTCCTTTCTCGGTGGCCCGCAGCCGCAGAGGCCGCCTCCGGCGGCGAGTGCGGCCACCGGCCTTGCCACGCCATGGCGCCGTGGCGGTCGCGGCACGGCGCCGTCAGCCGACCCGGAGCAGGTGGTGGTCCCGCCGCCCGCGGCGGAGGACGACGTAGCGGTCGTGCAGGAGGTCGGCGCTGGTGAGCCGGTGGTCGAGCCCGCTGGCGCGCCGGTTGTTGACGTAGGCGCCGCCCTGCTCCACCGCCTTGCGGGCGGCCGACCGTGACGGGGTGAGCCCGCACTCCGCCAGCGCCTCGACGAGGGAGAGGCCCTCGCCCTCCAGCGCCGAGCGGGGCAAAACGGTCGACGGCGCCTCGGCGAACACGGCGAGCAGGCTGGCCTCGTCCAGCTCGGCGATCTCCTCGCCGAACAGGGCCCGCCCGGCCCGCTCGGCCGCGGCCGCCTCCGCCCCGCCGTGGACGAGGGTCACCACCTCGCGCGCCAGCGCCCGCTGGCCCTCCCGGCGCTCGGGGTGCCCGGCCGTCACCGCGTCCAGCTCCTCGACCCGCTCGCGGGGCAGCAGCGTGAGGGCTCGGAGGTAGGGGCCGACCCGGTCGTCGGGCGTGTTCAGCAGGTACTGGAACAGCTGGTACGGGCTGGTGCGGCCGGCGTCCAGCCAGACCGTGCCCGTCTCCGTCTTGCCCAGCTTGCGCCCCTGCTCGTCCACCAGCAGGGGCGTGGTCAGGCCGTAGGCCTGGCCGCCCCGCACCCGCCGGATGAGCTCGACGCCCGACACGATGTTCCCCCACTGGTCGCTCCCTCCGAGCTGGAGGCGGCAGCCGTGCCGGTCGAACAGGCGGAGGAAGTCGTAGGCCTGGAGGAGCATGTAGCTGAACTCGGTGTAGGAGATGCCCTGCTCGCGGCCCTCCAGGCGGGCCTTCACCGACTCCCGGGCGATCATGGCGTTGACGGTGAAGTGCTTGCCCACGTCGCGGAGGAACTCGAGCAGGCCGACGTCCCACAGCCACTCGCCGTTGTCGACCAGGAGGGCGCCGGCGTCGAAGTCGAGAAAGCGCTCCAGCTGGGCCCGGATGGCGGCGACGTTGGCCTCCAGCGCCTCGGCCTCCAGGAGGCTGCGCTCCTCGGTCTTGCCGCTGGGGTCGCCCACCATCCCGGTCCCCCCGCCGGCCAGGGCGATGGGGCGGTGCCCGGCCCGCTGGAGGCGCACCAGGTTGAGGACGCCGACCAGGTTCCCGAGCTGGAGGCTCGGCGCCGACGGGTCGAAGCCGGCGTAGGCGGTGAGCGGCTCGCCGTCCAGCCGCGCCGGCAGGGCCGGATCGGTCATCTGGTGGATCAGGCCACGGAACGCGAGGTCCTCGGACAGCGTCGGCATCGCCGCGCAGCCTGCCACGCCCCCGGCCCGCCCGACCGGCGCGTTTCCGCAGCCGTACCATGCGGCCGTGGCCCTCCTGGAGCGCTGCGTGGCGGTGGCGGGACCGCTGGACCTCCGCCGCACGCTGGCCCCGCTCCGCCACGGCGGGTTCGACCCCACGATGCGCATCGGGCCCGACGGCGTGTGGCGGGTCACCCGCATGGCCACGGGACCGGCGAGCGTCCACCTCACGCCCGGGCGCCACGGCGTGCGGGCCCGGGCCTGGGGCCCGGGCGGGGCGGAGGCGCTCGACGCCGTACCCGACCTGGTCGGCGCCGACGACGACCGGTCCGGCTTCGAGCCGCACCACCACCCCGTCGTGGCCGCCCTCGACCGCCGTCTCCCCGGCATCCGCATCCCGCGCTCGGGCTCGGTGCTGGAGGCGCTGGTGCCGATCGTGCTGGAGCAGAAGGTCACCGGCATCGAGGCCGAGCGCTCCTTGCGGGCGCTCGTCCGCAGCCTGGGCGAGCGGGCACCCGGGCCGGCGGGCGACGGCGGCCTCCTGGTGCCGCCGGCGCCGCAGCGGCTGGCGGCGACGCCGTCGTACGCCTTCCACCCCTTCGGGGTCGAGCGCAGGCGGGCCGACACCATCCGCCGGGCGGCCGCCGTCGCCCCCGCCCTCGAGCACCTCATCGCGCTCCCTCCGGCCGCCGCCCGCCGGCGCCTGTGCGCGCTCCCCGGGGTGGGGCCGTGGACGGCCGCCGAGGTGGCGCTGGTCGCCCTCGGGGACCGCGACGCCGTCCCGGTGGGCGACTACCACCTCCCCCACCAGGTCGCCTGGGCACTGGCGGGCGAGGCCCGGGGCGACGACGCCCGGATGCTCGAGCTGCTCGAGCCGTTCGCCGGCCACCGCGGCCGCGTCGTCCGCCTGGTCGTGGCCGCCGGCGTCACCGCGCCGCGTTTCGGCCCCCGTGCCGAGGTCCGATCGATCGCCGGGATCTGAGCCGATCCGACCCGCCGCCGGCGCGCCGCAGCGGCCCTCGCCGGTGCCTACAGGTCGAGCACGACCACGTGGTGCGGCAGGCCGATGGCCTCGAAGCCCTCACCCACCACCTCCCACCCGTGGCGGGCGTAGAACCCGAGGGCGACGTCACGGCCGTTGGCCCAGAGCACCTCGTAGCCGTCCCGGCGGGCCCGGTCGACCACCGCCTCCAGCAGCCGGGCGCCGACGCCGCGGCCCTGCCACAGCGGGTCGACGGCCATGCCCCGCAGCCGGGTCGCACGGGCGCCGGGCCGGTGCGGCGTGGCCTCCGGGAAGGTCGTGGCGATGGCGACGACCGCAGCGTCGGCGTCCTCGAGGGCCAGGTGGACGGTCCCGGGGCAGTCGTCGTCCGGGTACTCGACCGACGCGCCCGGGAGGTGCCCGCGCAGCACCCGCCGGCGCAGGTCGTGGGTCGCCCCTGCCTCCACCTGTCGCACGCGCACGGCCTACGTTGGCAGACGTGGCGGAGGTCGTCGTCGTCGGGGCGGGCGTCGCCGGCCTGGGCAGCGCCCTCGCCCTGGCCCGCGCCGGCCACCGGGTGACGGTCGTCGAGCGCGACGCCGTCCCTCCGGCCGACTCGCCCGACGCCGCCTTCGAGCACTGGCGCCGGCGGGGCGCGCCGCAGACCCGCCACTCGCACGCCTTCCTGGCCCGCCTGCGCAACGTTCTCCGCGACCGCTTCCCCGACGTCCTGGCCGACCTGCTGGACGCCGGCGTCACCGAGATCGACTTCACCCGCCACCCGCCGCCCGCCCTGCACCCCCTGGAGCGGGAGCCGGGCGACGAGGACCTGGTCGGCCTGGCCTGCCGGCGCACGACCTTCGAGTGGGTCCTGCGCCGGTCGGCCCTCGCCGCCGACGGGGTCACCTTCGTGCCCGGCGAGGTCACCGGGCTGGTGGCGGGCGACGTCGCCGGCGGCATTCCCCACGTCGCCGGCGTGGCCCTGGCCGGCGGGGCCGTGCTGCCGGCCGACCTCGTGGTGGACGCCGGCGGGCGCCGGTCGGCGCTCCCCCGATGGCTGACCGACATCGGCGCCGACCCCGTCCCCGAGTCCGAGGAGGACACGGGGATCGTCTACTCGTCCCGGTTCTATCGCGTGGAGGGTGGCTACGACGCCGCCGCCCACGGCCTCGTCGTGGGGGACCTCGGCTACCTCAAGTACGCCGTCTTCCCGGGCGACAACGGCACGTTGTCGATCACCTACGGCGTCCATGCCGACGACGCCGACGTGCGCCGGCTGCTCCGGCCCGGGCCGTTCACCGCCCTCGCCGCCGAGCTCCCCGCCACCCGTCCGTGGGTGGAGCCGGGCCGGTGCGAGCCCCTCACCGGCGTCGAGGTCATGGGTGGCCTGGTGAACCGCAGGCGGCGCTTCACGGTGGACGGGCGCCCGCTCGCCACCGGCGTCCACGCCGTCGGCGACGCGTCCATCTGCACCAACCCCCTCTACGGACGGGGCTGCGCCCTGGCGCTGGTGCACGCCGTCGCCCTGGCCGACACGCTGGCCGGCAGCGGCGATCCGGTGGAGGCGGCCGTCGCCTTCGCCGAGGCCACCCGGTCGACCATCGGGCCGTGGTACGGCGCGTCGGTGGCCCAGGACCGCCATGACCGGCGGGCCCGCAGCGACGACGGGGACGACGACGAGAGCGGCGGTGTCGGCGTCGGGTCGCTGATGCGCCACGGGCTGCTGCCCGCCGCCGGCACCGACCCGCTGGTGTGGCGGGCCTTCATCCGGACCTTCAACCTCCTCGACCCGCCCGACGCCCTCATGCGCGACCCCGAGGTGGTGATGCGGGTGATGGCCGCGTGGCAGTCGCGGGGCGACCGGCCGCCGCCGCCCCGCCTCGGTCCCGACCGGGCCGAGCTGCTCCAGCGCCTTGCCGGGGCGGCGTAGGCGCGGCCTACCCTTCCGCCCATGCACCCCGGAGCGCACGCCGCCACCGACCCCGCCAAGCCGGCGGTGATCATGGCCCGGTCGGGTGCCGTGGTCACCTACGGCGAGCTCGACGCCGGGGCCAACCGGCTGGGCAACCTCCTGCACGCCCGCGGGCTCGGGCCCGGCGGCTCCATGGCGCTGTGGATGGAGAACAACGCCACCTATCTGGAGGTGGCGTGGGCGCCCCAGCGGTCGGGCCTGTACTACACGCCCATGAGCTCCCGGCTGACGGCCGGCGAGGTCGCCTACATCCTCGACGACTGCGGCGCCCGGGCCCTGGTCACCTCGTACGAGTGCCGCCGGGTCGCCGCCGAGGTCGTCGACCGCCTCCCCGGGCTGCACACCCGCCTCATGGTGGGCGGCGTCGTCGACGGCTTCGAGCCCTACGAGGAGGTGGTGGGCGCCCAGTCGGCCGACCCGCCGGCCGAGCCCCTAGAGGGGCGCAGCATGCTCTACTCGTCGGGGACGACCGGTCGCCCCAAGGGCGTGAAGAAGGAGCTGGGGCGGGTTCCCCTCGGCACCAAGGGCTTCGACTCGGTGCTCGGCCTCGGCACCATGCTCTACGGCTACGACCCCGACATGGTGTTCCTGTCGCCGGCGCCGCTGTACCACGCCGCCCCGCTGTGGTTCACCATGGCCGTCCATCGAATCGGCGGTACGGCGGTGGTCATGGAGCACTTCGACCCCGTCGAGTTCCTCGCCCTGGTCGAGCGCCACCGGGTGACCCACACCCTCGTCGTGCCCACCATGCTCGTCCGGCTGGTGAAGCTGGCCGACGAGGACCGGGCCCGCTTCGACGTGTCCAGCCTGCGCTGCTGCGTCCACGGCGCCGCCCCCTGCCCGGTGGCGGTGAAGGAGGCGGTGATCGACTGGTGGGGGCCGATCGTCCACGAGTACTACGCCGGAACCGAGGCCAACGGGTTCGTCGCCTGCAACTCCGAGGAGTGGCTGGCCCACCGGGGGACGGTCGGGCGCTCGTTGGGCGGCCCCACCCTGCACATCCTCGGCCCCGACGGCGAGGAGCTTCCGCCCGGCCAGGTGGGCCGCGTGTACTTCGCCGGTGGTCCCGACTTCGAGTACCACAACGACCCCGCCAAGACGGCCGCCGCCCACGACGCCCGGGGCCGCACGACCCTGGGCGACATCGGCTACGTCGACGAGGACGGCTACCTGTACCTCACCGACCGGGCCGCCTACACCATCATCAGCGGCGGCGTGAACGTGTACCCCCAGGAGGCCGAGGACGTCCTGGTCACCCATCCCCGGGTGCTGGACGCCGCCGTGTTCGGCATCCCCGACGACGACCTGGGCGAGCAGGTGAAGGCGGTGGTCCAGCCGGCCGACCCGGGCGACGCCGGCCCCGAGCTGGAGGCCGAGCTCATCGCCTGGTGCCGCCGGCACCTGGCGGCCTACAAGTGCCCCCGGTCGGTCGACTTCGAAGCCGAGCTGCCCCGCCACCCGACGGGCAAGCTCTACAAGCGCCTGCTGCGCGACCGGTACTGGGCGGCCGCCGGCAGGGAGGCGCCGAGCGCCGCCGTCGGCTGAACCGGCTGCGGCGGGCGGGACATCTCGCTGGCTGCGGAGGACCGCAGCAGAGCACACCGGGACGACCGATAGGCGTGATTTGGCGCGCCAATGGAGCGCCGGAATAGCAGAGTCGACGACTTCGGGGGAGAAACTCGATCACAAAATGCGAGGTCCGCGCTTGAAAAGCCGGTTCGCACCTTTCATTCTCCTTTACAAGGCTACGTTGGGAGGTTCGATGGATCGACTGGTACGCAAGGTCGCTGCAGCTCTCATCGCCGGGGTCTTGACCGCTGGGTTTGCCACACCGGCCATGGCCGAAAAGCCCGGTACCAACGATCGCCCATGTCACGGCAACTCGAAGCATGCGGGCCCGCAGGGCGGTGGCGCCTGCCCGCATCCCTGAGCACGACGTAGTCGGCGGCACCGACCGACACCTGGCGTGTGAAGTCCGGCGAAATGCCCCGGGTGCCGCGAGAGAGGCCACGGGAAATCCATTGGTCCGGCGCTGACCCGTCGCCGACCAGGCTTTCCGGAACAGACCACCGTAGGTGGCCCGCTCATTTGGTCAGACGGCCCGCCTTGCGGCGTGCCGGGCGAGATGCCGCAGGGAGGCCGCCCGGCGCCAGATGGGATGGATGGGCTAGATCGCCTCCTCGCCCATCTCCCCGGTACGGACCCGCATGAGGCGCTCGACGTCGACGATCCACACCTTGCCGTCGCCGATCTTGCCGGTGTGGGCCGTCTTGCGGATGACGTCCATCACCCGCTCGGCGTCGTCGATGGAGCACACGACCTCGACCTTGAGCTTGGGGATGAGGTCCACGGTGTACTCGGCGCCGCGGTAGGTCTCGGTGTGGCCGCCCTGGCGGCCGAAACCCTTCACCTCGGTGACGGTGAGGCCCTGCACGCCGGTGCTCTTCAGGCCGTCCTTCACCGACTCGAGCATGTGGGGCTTGATGATGGCGGTGACGAGCTTGATCACGGGGTCGCTCCCGCCGTCGGCACGGACGCCGCCGCCCGGTCGCCGACCAGGGGCGTCGGCCTGAGCACTGGGGTGATGTCGGGACCGTAACCGGGGACGCCGTGCTCGGGCACGTCGAGCCCGGCCAGCTCCTCTTCCTCCGAGACCCGCAGCCCGACGGTGGCCTTGATGACGGCGAAGAGGATGCCGGCGGTGACCGCCACGAAGGCGCCCACGGCGACGACGCCGATGACCTGGCTGACCAGCTGGTCGGTGCCACCGCCGTAGAGCAGGCCCTGCTTCCAGAAGTCGGAGTCCTCGGTGGCGAACAGGCCCACGGCGATGGTGCCGAAGGCGCCGCACACGCCGTGCACCGAGATGGCGCCGACCGGGTCGTCGACGCGGACCCGGTCGAAGAAGAACACGGCGGCGACGACGAGGACGCCGGCCACCGCACCGATGACGATGGCACCCACGTTGCTGACCGCGGCGCACCCGGCGGTGACGCCCACCAGCCCGGCCAGCATGCCGTTGGCCGTCATGGCCACGTCGGGCTTCCCGGTCTTGGCCCAGATGGTGAGCATGGCCATGATGGCGCCCGACACGGCGGCCAGGGTGGTGGTGACGGCGATGCCGCCGATGGCGCCGTCGGCCGCCAGCTCCGAGCCGGGGTTGAAGCCGTACCAGCCGACGAGCAGCACGAACGTGCCGAGGACGGCGAAGGGGATGCTGTGGCCGGGGATGGCCCGGGGCTTGCCGTCGGGACCGTACTTGCCGATGCGGGGCCCGAGGAAGATGGCCCCCATGAGGGCGGCGACGCCGCCGGTCTGGTGGACCATGGTGGACCCGGCGAAGTCGTGGAACGGCGTGGACAGCTGGGCCAGCCACCCGCCGCCCCAGTTCCAGTGCACGACGACCGGGTAGATCAGGGCGGACAGGACGATCGAGTAGATGAAGTAGCTCTTGAACCTGGTCCGCTCCGCCATGGCGCCGGACACGATGGTGGCGGCCGTCGCCGCGAAGGCCACCTGGAAGAGGAACGTCACCGGCACCGTCAGCGTGCCGTACTGGAACGCCCCGTCGCCGAGGAACCAGCCCCCGGCGCCGAAGAAGTCGTTGCCGTCGGCGCCGAAGGCGATGGCGTAGCCGACGGCGAAGAAGGCGACGGCGCCGGCGCTGAAGTCCATCAGGTTCTTCATCATGATGTTGGCCACGCTCTTGGCCCTGGTGAGGCCCGCCTCCACCAGGGCGAAGCCGGCCTGCATCAGGATCACCAGCACGGCGGCCACCAGGACGAAGACGTTGTCCAGGTTCGTCTGCACGTCCTCGGCCGAGATGGTCGCCTCCTGGGCCCAGGCCGCCTCGCTGCTGAGCAGGAGGAGGCCGGTCGTGAGCGCCCCGCCGAGGGCCCACCTTCTCGTTCGCTTCACCGCTGCCGTCCTTTCGTCGTGCTCCGCTTCGCCGCCGGCGAGATGCCACGGGGCCACGGGGAGACGGTCGGGAGCACGGGCGCAGGGAGGCCGAGGCCCACGGGTGGCATCGGGCCCCTCGCGCCGTGTGACACCGCCGACCAGCCCTCGGGGCTCACTGCCGGCGACCGTACGACGGCTGTGTGTCGACGCCGTCTCTGTCCCGTGAACACGCTGTTTCGAGTTCCCCGGCCCGGGGAGACGACGTGGACTAGTTCAGCAGTGCGCGGAGGGAGACGGCGCGGGCGCGGGCCTGGCCGGCGCCGTCGCCCGAGATCTGGTCGGCCAGCTCGTCGAGCGTCTCGGCCGCCTCGACGAAGCGCCCGATGGACGCGAGGGCGCGGGCGACGTCGGCCCGGTCGGCGGCCGTCTCGGGGGGGACGGCCGCCCGGAGGCGGTACACCCAACCCGACGACGGCGCGTCGCCGGCGGACAGGTAGAGGTGCCGCAGGTTGGTGAGCATCCGCACGAGGATGGCCCGCGGGCCGGCGGTGGCGAGCATCTGGGGCCCGAAGGCCGGCCCCGGGCCGTGGACGTTGCGGAACAGCCGCTGGCAGTCGTCGGGGTCGAGGGTGCGCCCGCCGCCGAACGGGTCGAGGATCTCGCCGCCGTCCTCGTGGCGCACCAGGAAGTGACCGGGCATGCCCACCCCGACCAGGGTGAGGCCGAGCCGCCGGCCGACTTCGATGGTGAGCACCGACAGCGAGATCGGGATGCCCACCTTGCGGTCCATGACGTCGTTGAGGAACGAGTTGCGCGGGTCGCCGTAGCGGCGGGCCTCGCCGCGGAAGCCGAGTTCGTCGAAGAGATGGCGGCGCAGCGCCTCGACCGTCGGCTCGGCGCAGCCGGTGGCGAGGCCGTCGAGGCGGCCCACCTGGGCTCCCACGTCGAGGTCCGGGTAGGCGTGGGCGGCGATGAGCAGCGCCGCCTCGTCGAGGGGGATGTCCGCCTCGGGGCGGCGCACGACCTCGGCGAAGCGCTCGGTGGCGTCGATCATCGGCGGAACAGCAGGTTGAGGACCACCGTGGCGACGACCGAGACCAGGATGCTCGTGGCCAGCGGAACGTAGACACGCACGTTGCCCTTGCCGAACGACACGTCACCGGGGAGGCGACGGAGGCCGAGGGCGGAGGCGGCGACCAGCAGCCCGCCGGCGACGCCGGCGACGAGCGCCACGATCAGGAGCGCGCGTCCGATCCGAGAAGCGTCCATCGTCGGGATCGTACCCACCGCGACCCGGTGGTCATTCGTGCGACGCCGTCCACGCCACCAGCGCGTCCGCTCCCGCGGTGTTGACGACGCGTGTCGCGTCGACGCCGCACTCGGCGGCCCGGGCGCAGCCGTAGGGCTGCCAGTGGAGCTGGCCGGGCGCGTGGGCGTCGGTGTCCACCGCGAAACGGCACCCGGCCTCCACCGCCTGGCGCAGCAGGCGCCGGGGCGGGTCGAGCCGCTCCGGTCGGCTGTTGATCTCCACGGCCTTGTCGTGCTCCACGGCGGCGGCGAACACGGCGGCGGCGTCGAACGTCGACTCGGGGCGGCCGCGTCCGACGACGATCCGGCCCGTGCAGTGGCCGAGGACGTCGAGGTGGGGGTTCGCCAGCGCCCGCACCATCCGCGCCGTCATCAGGGGCGCCTCCATCCGCAGCTTGGAGTGGACGCTCCCCACCACCACGTCGAGGCGGGCCAGCAGCTCCGGCTCCTGGTCGAGGGAGCCGTCCTCGTTGATGTCGACCTCGATGCCGGTGAGGATCCGGAACGGCGCCAGGTCCTCGTTGAGCTCGGCGACGACGTCGAGCTGGCGGCGGAGCCGCTCGGGCGAGAGCCCGTTGGCGACGGTGAGGCGGGGCGAGTGGTCGGTCAGGGCGACGTACTCGTGCCCGAGGTCGCGGGCGGCCCGGGCCATCTCGTCGATCGGGCTGCCACCGTCCGACCAGTCGGAGTGGGTGTGGCAGTCGCCCCGAAGGGCCGCCCGCAGCTCGGCTCCGGGGCCGGTGGTCGTGTCGGGCAGCTCCCCCTCCAACCGGGCGAGGTAGGACGGCACCTCGCCGGCCAGCGCCTGGAGGACGACCCGCTCGGTCTTCTCCCCCACGCCGGCCAGGTTGCGCAGGCGGCCGGTGGCGGCGAGGCCGGCCAGCTCGTCGCGCCCCAGGGCCTTCACCGAGGCGGCGGCCGTGCGGAAGGCGCGCACGCGGTAGGTCGGCTCGCGCATGCGCTCGAGCAGCTCGGCGATCCGCTCGAGGGCCTCCACCGGACCGAGCGGCCGTGGGCCCGGCGCCGTCGGGGGCGTGTCCTCCCGGCTCAGTCCCTGCCCCTGCCCTTCTTCTTGCCGCGGTCGTCGTCGTCGTCCCCGCCGCCGCCGTCGTCGTCGTCCGTCGCCGGGGGCGGTGCAGTGGTCGTGGTCGTGGTCGTGGTGGTCGTCGCCGCCGTGGTGGTGGTCGCCTGCGACGGGTCGACGCCGTCGATGCGGCCGAGCAACGCGCTCATGGCGCGGAAGGCGGCGTCGGACAGGCGGCCCTCGGCCCTCCACTGGGCCGCGTCGCGCAGCAGGGCGTTGGCCTCCCCCGCTCCGCCACCGGCCTCCACCTGGTCGGCGACCTTCTCCAGCCGGTCGCCCGCCTCCGGCCCCATCGGCCCGTCGCCGGTGCGGACACGACCGGCCAGGTCCCGCAAGGCGGTGACCACGGCGTCGCCCGCCGAGGCGTCGTCCGAGCCCCGCCCGGCGGCGAGGGCGACGACGAGGAACACGCCGAGCAACAACACGGCGAGGACGGCGAGGCGTCTGGGCGCGAACGGCCGGCGGCCGGCGCCCACCTGCCGCGCCGGGGCAGGCGGCGGGGCGGCGAAGCCGGGGTCTCCGACCAGGGTGGCGTCGCCCGGCCCGCCGGCGCCGGACGGATCGGGGCTCGCGGTGGGCACCAGGGCAACGGTGTCGTCGCCCGCCGGGTCGTCGCCGGCCGGGTCGTCGCCCGCGAGCAGGCGCGCCATCTCCCGCGCCGACGCCGGGCGGGACGACGGGTCCCGTGCCATCGACCGCTCGGCGGCGGCGGCGAGGTCGGGTTCGACGTCGGGTCGCAGGTCGACCAGCCGGGGCGGGACGTCGTGGAGGACGGCCTGCGCCATCGCCACCGGCGTGTCGGCGACGAACGGCTTGGTGCCCGCCAGCGCCTCGTAGAGGACGACACCCAGGGCGTACAGGTCCGACCGCTCGGTGGCCGGTCGGCCCTCCAGGCGCTCGGGGGCGAGGTAGGCGGGCGTCCCGACCAAAAGCCCCGTGCCGGTGAGGTCGCCGGCCAGCTCCAGGCTCTTGGCGATGCCGAAGTCGGCCACCTTGGCGGACCCGTCGGCGGCGAGAAGGATGTTGCCGGGTTTCACGTCGCGGTGCACCAGCCCGGCCGCGTGGGCGGCACCGAGCGCGCCGAGGACGTCGCCCGCCACCCGCCGGAGCCACGCCTGGTCCACCGGGCCGGCGGCCATGCGGTCGGCCAGCGTCTCCCCGGGCAGGCGCTCCATGACCAGGTACGGCGTCCCCTCGTCCTCGCCGGTGTCGAAGACCGCCACCACGTTGGGATGGGAGAGGCGGGCGGCCGAGCGGGCCTCGGCCTCGAACCGCTCGCGGACGCCTGTGTCCGCCGCCATCTCGGGCCGCAGCACCTTGACGGCCACGGCCCGGTCGAGCCGCTCGTCGTGGCCTTCGTAGACCTCCGCCATGCCGCCTCGGCCCAACCGCGGCCCCAGGCGGTAGCGCCCGCCCAGAAGGCGGGCCCTCACCGGTACCTCCGCCGATCCCATTGCGGCTACCCGTACCCCGGGGCGCTCGCCGCGATGCGCCTCGGATGCGCCGGGGACGCTCACCCGCTGCGCTCCGGACCGGCCCGCTCGATATCGATGCGGAGGAGCACCCGGCGTTCCCGGTCCATGGCGGCACGGAAGTCGTCCCAGTCGGGGTGCTCGCCGGCCGCCCGGCGGTAGAGGTCGATCAACCCCTGCATGGCCTCGGGGAGCGGGACGATCTCGGCCCTCCCGTCGACCTGGACCCACGGACCGACGAACCCGTCGGAGAGGGCGCACAGCGACACGCGCGGGTCGCGGCGGGCGTTCCTCGTCTTCATCGCCGTCTCCCTGGTGCTGATCGCCACCTTGCCGTCGGCGTCGACGGCGGCCATCACGGGAGAGGCCTGGGGCCGCCCGTCGGTGCGCAGGGTGATCAGCACGGCGCGGTGGTGGTCAGCGAGGAACGCCCGTGCCTGCTCGATGTCCATCGGGCCAGCCTGCCACCCGCCGGCGCCCGCCGACCAGCGCCGGCGCCGCGGCCCACCCGGGGTCGCCCCCCGGTGCGGTCGGCTGCGCCAGACTCGGCGGCCATGGACCCCGCCGTCGAGTTCCTGCTCTACCTGGCCGCCGCCGGCTGCTTCCTCCTCGCCGCCCTGGGCGGCGCCAGGAAGGGCGCCAACCCGGCCGCCCTGTTGCCCGTCGGCCTCCTGCTGTGGCTCGCTCCCACCTTGTGGGAGGCGGGCGAACGGGCCCTGTAGCGAGCGGCTAACCGCCGGCCGGCGGCGGTCCGCCGCCGGGGCGGGGCCGGCCCCGCAGGCCCAGGTCGGCGGCCAGGCGCCGGCCGGCCTCGCCGGCACGGCGACCGAGCGAGTGCGAGGTCTCGTCCGCGTGCGCCTGCAGCGTCACGCGCAGCTCGTCGAGCGTCCGCTGGAGGGCGGCGGCCCGCGCCTCGATGGCCGCCAGCCGCTCGGTCGTCTCGCCGGGGCCCGCCCGGAGCGCCACCTCGATGGCGGCCAGGCGGTGGTCGAAGCCGTCGAGGGCCTCGGAGAACGACGCCAACATGCCGTGGAGCACGGCGATCACCCCGTCGCCCCCCTGGCCCTCGTTGCTCGGCACGCCGCTCTCGTCCACCCCGACGAGGGTAGAGGCCCTCAATGCTGGTGGTGGGGACCGCCCGGCGGCGTCCACGGGTGGTCGCTGCGGAGCTCGGCGACCAGGCTGTCGACCACGTCGACCAGCGTCCCCCCGTTCGACACGACCTCCCGCTGGCGCACGTAGCTCGGGCGCTCGACCATCACCAGCAGGTCGCCCAGCTCGGCCTCGCAGCCGAGGCGGGCCGCCACCGGCCCCAGTCGAACGACGAGGTCGGCGACGGCGTCGCGCAGGGGGACGAGGTGGCCCTCGTCGTCGACGATGATCTGCGCGTCCACGCCATGGCGGGCGGCCCGCCACTTGTTCTCGCGGACGATCCACGCCGCCGACACGGGAAGGGAGCCCTCGCGGTCGTAGACCCCGTTCATCCACTCGACCAGGCACTGGCTGGTGGCGGCCACCGCCGCCACCTCGGACATGGTCGGCGTCCCGTCGCAGATCCGCAGCTCCACCGTCCCGAAGTCGGGGTGCGGGCGGATGTCCCACCACACCTCGCGGATCGAGCTGATGGCGCGGGCCGAGATCAGTGTCGTCATGAAGCGCTCGAACTCCGCCCATCCGTCCATCTGGTACGGGATCCCCGCCGTCGGCAGCGCCTCGAACACCTTGGAGCGGGTGGACGCCAGCCCGGTGTCGCCGCCCATCCAGAAAGGGCTCGAGGCCGACACGGCCAGGAAGTGCGGGATGTACGACGCCAGGGCGTTGGCGATGGCGACGGCCCGCTCCCCCGACCGCACGCCGACGTGGACGTGGATGCCGAAGATCTGCAGTCGCCGGGCCGGCCACTGCATCTCCTCGATGAGCCGGTGGTAGCGGGGGTCGGGGCTGATCTTCTGCTCGTCCCACGTGGAGAACGGGTGGGTGCCCGAGCACAGCAGCTCCAGGCCGCGGCGGTCCGTCTCCGCCCGCAGCTCGGCCAGGGTCACCTCCAGGTCGGCGCGCGCCTCCGCCACCGTCGAGCAGATGCCGGTGATGATCTCGACCGTCGACTCCAGCAGCTCGTGCTTCGCCTTGGGGTGGGCGCCGCCGGGGCGGCCCCGGCCCAGCACGTCGAGGATCTCCGACGCCGCCCCGTGGAGCTGGCGGGTCCGCCCGTCGACCACCTCCAGCTCCATCTCGACGCCCAGGGTGGCGCCTTGCGACGGCTGGAACGGGATGTGCACCGCCGGAGTCTGCTACAGCCCGCCGGGGGCTCCGGACCGCCCACCGGGCCGTTCTGTCAGTGGCGCGGCAGCCAGGGGTTGAGCGGGAGGCCGGCGACGGCGCCGGCGAAGCGGGCGTCCCCGAAGGCGAAGACCCCGCCGTCGGCGGACACGAGTCGATAGCCGCGGCCGCTCGCCGTGAGGTCGACGGCCGTGACCGGCGCGTTCATCGCCTGGCCCGCCATGGAGCCGGCGAAGTGGGCGTCGCCGAAGGCGAAGACCCCGCCGTCGGCCGACACCAGCAGGTAGCCGTCCCCGGTACGGGTGGGCTCGAGGCCGACGACGCGACCGGAGCCCGACCGGCCGGTCAGCCCGCCCAGGTACGGCGCGTCGCCGAAGGCGTACACGGCGCCGTCCGACGCCACCAGCCAGTACCCCTGTCCCGACGGGGTGGGCGCCAGGGCGACGATCGGCGCGGCGCCCGTCCCGGCGCCGCCCAGGCCGCCGTGGTACGGAGCGGAGCCGAAGGCGTAGACCCCCCCGTCCGCCCCGGCCAGCCAGTAGCCGTTCTCGTCTGCCGCGCCCGCCATGGCGACGATGGGGGCGTTCAGCGGGCGACCGGCCAGCGAGTCGAGGTAGGGCGCGGCGCCGAAGGCGAACACGCCGCCGTCGGCCGACGCCAGCCAGTACCCGTTGGCGCCCTTGAGCGGGACCAGGGCCACGACCGGCGCGTTGAGGGCGGCGTCGGCGAGCGACGGGAAAACGGGCACCCGGCCGTAGGCGAACACGCCGCCGTCGGCGCTGGCCAGCCAGTACCCGCCGCGCGTGGGCAGGCCCCAGCGCCGGACGCGGGCCGAGGCGGCGGCCACGATCCCGCGCGTGGTGACGGGAGCGACGGGCGCCGCCTCGGGGGGCCGGACGGGCGCCGGCCGCGGCGCAGGCGGCGTGCGCGGCGCCGACCGGGACGCCCTCGGTACAGCCGGAGCAGCCGCCGGAGCGGGCGCCACCGCCGCCGGCGCCGCGGTCGCCGCGGCCGCCGTCTTGGCGAACATCTGGGCCACCCACACCCGCCCGTCGGCGCTGGTGACCGCCCCCGTGCCGACCAGGGTGAAGTCCCCGAGGATGTTGGCCCGGTGCGGGGCCGACGCCAGCAGACCGGCCTCGACCTCGCCGATCGACGCGCCGACGCCCACGTTCTGGCCGACTCGGGTCCAGTCGGGCACCACCGCCCCGATGGCGTCGGCCAGGCCGGGCAGGTGGTAGAGCGACGCCCTGGCCGCCATGGTGGCGGCGTGGCTGGCCGCCACGGAGTCGAGACCGTCGTGCTCGGCGACGGCCGGCAGCCCGGCGTCGGCCCGGGCGCTGAGCACCACGCCGGCGGCCGGTCCGGCGGTCGCCAGCTCGGGCAGCGTGAAGGCCAGCACCAGGACCGCGGCCAACGCCCCCGCCGCCACCCGGGGTCGCCACTCGGCGGCTGTGCGTCGGCGTTCTCGTCCTCCCGGCGGCATCGGCGCGTGCGGCTCCCCTCTGTGGCGACCCGGAGCAGCCCGCGGACCGACGCGCCGATCGAGCCTGTCGCCGGCGGTCCGCCTCGGGTGCTCCCCTTTCCCTGGCCCGAGAACGTAGTCGCGACGACCGCAAAAGGAAAGGACACGACGAAAGCCCCTACAAGGGGCCCGGGGCCGGGGCGGCCACCCCCCGGAGCGCTCCTATCATGGCCCATCGCCGACCTCTACTCGCCGGACCCGGCCGAGCGACGCGAGGCGGCTCTGCGCCTCGGTCGGCTCGGCCGTCGGGCGCTGCGGCACCGGGCCGGGGGATGGCCGGACCACAGCCCGGGGGCGCTCAACGCCTGGCTCCTCCTGGTGACGACCAAGCCCCCGACCTGGCGGGACACGCTCGTGCTCTGGCCCGACGACCCGCCCGCCCTCGGCCAGCCCCACCACGGCTTCTTCTACCCCGACCCCCTCGGCTTCTGGGCCGAGGTCCGCCGGTGGGCGACCGTGGTCGTGCGCACCCGCCGGCCCGAGTGGTCCACCTCCGACGCCCTAGCCGTCACGACGCTCCTGCACGTCGGCGACGACGCCGGGCGGCTGGGTTGGGCCCGGTCACTCATGCGCCCGCACGTCGTGCTGTTCCTCGACGAGCCGTCCTGGGTGGCGGCGGGCATGGACGTCGACCGGGACCCGCACCACGTCCCCGACCCCCACCGGCCGCAGCAGGTGTACGAGGGCTTCTGGGGCGCCACCGCCGACGGGACGGTCGTCGGCAAGGCCCCCCAGCACCCCGCCATGCACAACCTCTACCGGGCCGAGGACATGGACCGCTTCCTGGCGTCGGCCCCTCGCTGAGGACCGGCGCTCACCCCACCAGCTTGGGCGGCGCCATGGTCGTGGTCGTGGTCGGCCCCGTGGTGGTCACCGTGGTGGTCGCGGTCGTGGTCGGGACGATCGGGTTGGCGCAGCCGTAGTCGAAGTCCTTCTTCAGGGCAGCCAGGTCGGCCACGCCGATGCTCACGCCCAGGTTCTTGTGCAGGTGCGCCATCATGTGCTCGTCCAGGAGCCCGGCCACCTCCTTGAGGTCGTTCTCGATCGTCACGTCCAGGTCGGCGGCAAGCGCGACCACGCCGAGCGAGGTCACCGTGGCGTCGAACGACGACCCGGTGGACAGCCCGAGGGGCGACGAGCCCACCCGCTTGCCGGTGGAGCTGGGCGTGAACTGACCGGGGTAGGCGAACTCGACGTTCTCCGACGTCGGGTCGGTGAGCGCCACTCCACCGCTGGTGGCCACCGTCGCCACCGGCACGCTGGCGAGCAGCACCGTCGCGTTCACGCCGAGGGTGGCCGACGTCGACGCCGAGAAGGCCTTCAGGTCGGTGGTGACCCCGATGCCCGGGCTCGTCCCCGAGCAGGTGATCGCCGACAGGGTGCCCGTGGCGCCCGCGCTCTGGAGCGTGAAGGGGAACGAGCCGACGAGACGGGCGTCGGTCAGGCCGGTGACCACCAGGGGCCGGTCGAGGGTCGGGGTGATCGTCATCTCGACCTGGGCCGTGCTGACGCCGCTGCCGGCGGGGCCGATGTAGGTGCGCTTGGCCTCGATGACCTTGAGGCTCAGGCTGGTGGTCCCCAGCCCCGGGATGCTGATCCCGATGTCTGGGATGCTGACCAGGTTGGTCCCGTTGGCGACCATGGCGCTGCCGACCAGGAGCTCCCAGGCGTTGAGCTCGGTGGCCAGGGCGGCGTCCCCCGAGCCCGCGGCGACCGTGATGAGGTCGTCCAGCTGGAACGTGGCCGTGCTCGTGGCCTGCGCCGTGATCCCGAGGGGCCCCGCGTACAGGGCGGCTTGCGACGGCTCGCCGGCGGCGTTCAGGGCGTTGGCGGTGGCCTTCGCCAGGTCGGCGAGCTTCAGGTCGGCGGCCAGCAGCTCGTCGACGGTGCCGAACTGCACGCCTGACTCGAGGAGCTCGAGCTGGCTCTGCAGGTCCGCCAGGGTGATTCTTGCGTCCACCAGCCCCTGCCAGCCGACGACGTCGGCGGTGCCTCCGCCCGAGGCGGTGCCCTTCATCCACGCCCCCAGCACCTTGTTCAGCAGCGACGCCTTGGTGGTGTCGACGGACGCCAGGGTGGACCCGATGGTGAACCCGGCGGTCGGGACCGGCGTCGCTGTCGACGTGGTGGTGGTGGGCGTGGTCGGCGGCGGTGTCGGGGCCTCCCGCTGGCCCACGGCCGTGGCCGTCACGCTCCTGGAGCCGGGGGCGAAGATGTAGTCGATCCTCGCCGTGAGGGTGACGCGCACCGAGTCGCCGGCCGGGTCGACCGTGAAGGCGCGGGAGGAGTCGATGGCGCCCCGCTCGGCCACGAGGGAAGCGCCCTCCTCGGTGGGGTCGAATCCGTTGCGGTCGGCCGACGCCTCCGCCGCCGTCTGTGCGTTGTCGACGTCCCGGGCGGCGTCGAGGGCGGCGAGGTCGGCGATCTTCTGGAGATCGCGCTTCTCCAGCACCTGGCGGCCGATGTCGACGGACAGGGCCATGGAGGCCAGAGCGAGGACGAGGGCGGGAACGGCCAGAACCAGGACGACGCCCCGCTGGTCGCGCCGCGCCCGGTTGAGGAACAGCGACCTTCTCACGTCTGCTCGTCTCCTAGTCGGTGAGCTCGACGACCGCCGTCGAGGTGAGGTTGGAAGGGATGACGAGCCCGAGGCCGGGGGCAGGCGGCACGATGGGCCGGGTGGAGTAGGGGTAGACGATCTTCACGGTGATGCACTCGGCCGCCCCGCACGGCGCGATGGACGCCGTCGTGTCGCCCGGCTCGTACTTGGTGCCGAACCAGTCGAGCGCCTGGTCGACCTTCTCCCTCGCCCGCACGACCCGCTCGTCGTCGGCCGTCATGGGGTCGTCGACCACGGCCACGGCGGCCCGGGCGCCCTCGGCGGCGGCGTGGGTCAGGCTGTTCTTCGCCGCCAGGATCACGCCGAAGCTGATGAGGGCGTAGATCACCAGGACGAACAGGGCGAACACCAGCGAGAACTCCACGAGGACGCTGCCCCGTTCCGCCCGCTTCGTGCGCCTTCCGGCGCCCCTCGCACCTCGACCCCTCACACCGGCCCTCCGATCCGCCTCGTCCTTCGGGGGGACTATCGGCACGTCACCGACCGGTTCTGCATAGCCCGATCGGCTCATTTGCCGGCGCCGTCGTGGGCCCCCGTGGCCCGACCGGGGGGTAGGTGGCCCGGCCGTGACCAGCCCGATCGGGCCACGCGGAAAGGGCCCGCCAGCGCCATCCAGACCGCCGTTTGCCCTGCCGAAGAACCCTTTGGCCGATCCCTGGCTCCCGAACCGCAACGGAGGACGCATGGCCCGCAACCGTTCCACCGCTCTCATCGCCGTCGGCGCCGCCGTGTTCGTCGTCGGTGCCGCCCTCACCTTCCTGCTGGTGCGGGACGACGGCGGCCAGAGCGAGGGCAAGGTGACCGCCGCCGCCCCCTCGGGCGGCGTGGCCACGGTGCCCGCCGCCTCGACCGGCTCGGCGCCCACCGTCGCCGTGCCGAACGGCAAGGAGGGGGTCGCCGTCCAGGTCCCCGCCATCGCCGGGCTCGCCGGCTACGCCAAGGCCGGCGACCGGGTCAACGTCTACGGGACCTTCAAGGACCGCCAGCCCAACTCGGCGGCCAAGGGCGTGCCCGCCACCAAGCTGATCATCGCCGACGCCGAGGTGCTGGCCGTCACCGGGCCGGCCGCCGGCGCCGAGGGTGGCAACACGACCTACCTCCTGGCCGTGAACCCGGGTGCCGCCGAGCAGGTCATCTACCTCGCCTCGTTCGAGGGCCTCTGGCTGTCGCTGACGCCGGAGAACGCTCCCGGCCTCCCGGCCACCCCCGGTCGCACCACGCAGAACATCGCGTGAGCGGGCAGGGGCAGATGCGCAACCCCAAGATCCTCGTCCTCGACCGCAGCGGGGCCCTCGCCGAGCAGCTGGAGCGGGTGCTCGGCGACCTCCGCCCCCGGCCGGAGATCACGACGGCCACCCGGGTCGGCGTGGTCGCCGAGGTGCTGAGCGCCGACGGGCCGTTCGACGTGCTGGTGGCCGGGCCGAGCCTGGCCACCCGTACGGGGCTGGCCCGCCTCGAGGTGATCCACGACGAGCTCCCGGACATGGAGCTGCTGCTGGCGTTCGGCCGCCGGCCCGACGCCGCCCTGCGCGACATCGTCCGCACGGGCGCCGTGGACCTGGTCCAGCTGCCGGCCGACGACGAGGCGCTCAAGGACAGCCTCAACCGCATCCTCGACATGGTGAGGAAGAAGTCCGCGGCGACGGCGCCGGCGCCCGTCCCGGGGGTCGCCAACGGCACCCGGGACCACCTGGGCAAGGTCTTCACGATGTCGTCGGCGACGGGTGGCTGCGGCAAGACCTTCATCGCCACCAACCTGGCCTTCCTGCTCGGCCACTACACCGGCAAGCGGGCCTGCATCATCGACCTCGACCTCCAGTTCGGGGAGGTCTCGACCGCCCTGCGGCTGCGGCCCAGGTTCACCATCTCCGACGCCCTCCAGCGCGAAGACGCCGACGAGGCCGACCTGGAGGCGCACCTCGAGGAGTACATGGTCACCCACGAGTCCGGGATCGCCGTGCTGGCGGCGCCCAAGGACCCCGCCGAGGCCGACCGGATCGACCCTCTGGACGTGGGCAGGATCATCACCGCCGCCCGCAAGCGCTTCGACTACGTCGTCGTGGACACGCCCTCGGCGCTGAACGAGATCGTGCTGGCCGCCTTCGACCTGTCGGACACGCTCTTCACCATGGCGACCTTGGACCTGCCCAGCGTCCGCAACATGGGCGTCTTCCTGAGCGCCCTGGAGCGCCTGAAGATCCCGAGCGACAACATCAAGCTCCTGCTGAACAAGGCGGAGACCGACGTCGGCATCGATGTCGCCCAGATCACCCGGCTCTTCCCCCAGGGGTTCACGGCCGTCCTCCCGTACTCCAAGGAGGTCAGCCGCTCCATCAACCTGGGCGTGCCGGTGCTCGCGTCGTCGCCCGGCGCCCCCATCAGCAAGCTGATCCTGCAGGGCTTCGGCACGTTCCTCCCGGCCGGCGACCGGCCGCCCGCCATGGCCACCGCCGCCGAGCCCCCCGCCGACAACGGGCGTCGCGGTCGACGCCTGTTCCGCCGCCAGCCCGCCGCTCAGGTCCACTAGGAGGCCCCGTGAAGCTCTCGGAAAGGCTCGCCGCGCTCGAGGAGCAGGAGCGCAAGGAGGAGGCCAAGGCCGACATCAACACCCGCCCCGCCCGCCGCCGGGGCTCGGCCGGCGCGAACGGTGCCAAACCCAAACCCAAGCGGGACAACTCCTCGTGGGAGGAGTCGAAGCGCAAGGTGCGCACCCTGGTGCTGGCCGAGGTCGCTCCCAAGATGGGCAAGCTGAAGGGCGACGCCCTCACGGCCGAGCTCAAGGCCGCCCTGGACCGCATCCTGCAGCGCCAGGAGGTCCAGGTGTCGCCCCTGGAACGCCGCAAGTTCGTCCAGGAGGTGATCCAGGACACGCTTGGCTACGGGCCCCTGGACCCGCTCCTCCAGGACGTCACCGTGACCGAGATCATGTGCAACGCCTTCGACGAGATCTGGGTCGAGCGCGACGGGCGCATCGAGCCCACCGAGCTGGCGTTCACCGACGACGTCCAGTACCGCCAGGTGATCGAGAAGATCGTCTCGGCCGTGGGCCGGCGCATCGACGAGAGCTCGCCCATGGTGGACGCCCGCCTCCCCGACGGCAGCCGCGTCAACGCCATCATCCCGCCGCTCGCCATCCACGGCTCGGTCCTGACCATCCGGAAGTTCGCCGCCGACCCGTACACCGTCAAGGACCTCATCAACTTCGGGGCCTACACACTCGACCTCGCCGTGCTGCTGGAGGCGTGCGTCCGGGGCAAGCTCAACATCCTCGTCTCGGGCGGCACGGGTACCGGCAAGACGACCAACCTCAACGTGCTCTCGTCCTTCGTCCCCGAAGGCGAGCGCATCGTCACCATCGAGGACTCGGCCGAGCTCCAGCTCCAGCAGCCCCACGTCATCAACCTGGAGTCCCGCCCGCCCAACGCCGAGGGCGTGGGTGAGGTGCGCATCCGGGACCTGGTGAAGAACTCGCTGCGCATGCGGCCCGACCGCATCATCGTCGGCGAGGTCCGCGGCGCCGAGGCCCTCGACATGCTCCAAGCCATGAACACCGGCCACGAGGGGTCGATGACGACCGTCCACGCCAACAGCCCGCGGGACGCCCTCAGCCGCCTCGAGACCATGGTCCTGATGTCGGGCTTCGAGCTTCCCATGCGGGCGATCCGCGAGCAGGTCAACGCCGCCCTGGACGTCATCATGCAGGTCGACCGCCGGCCCGACGGGCGCCGCGTCGTGACGGCCGTCACCGAGGTCCAGGGCATGGAGGGCGACATCATCCTCCTCCAGGACATCTTCCGCTGGCAGCCGGGCGTCGGCGCCAACGGCAGACCGGGCGGCGAGCTGGTGCCCACCGGCCTGCGGCCCAAGTTCATCGACAAGCTGGCGGCCGCCGGCATCGAGATCCCGGCCAAGGTGTTCCAGTCGAAGTCGGGCCGCGTCGCCTCCGCCGGCGAGCGCCCCGGGCGGATGCGGGTCCCCCGGGCCCGCGAGCTGGCAGAGCTGGAGCGGGCCCGATGAGCGCCGCCGTCGTCGCCATCCTCGTCGGCTTCGGCATCGCCTTCGTGGTCGTCGGCGTGCTCCTGCGCACCCGCGAGCGCGACCAGGCGCTGGCCGACATCCTCGACCTGCCCTACGGCGAGCGCGACGTGCCCGTCGACGCCGTGACCGAGAGCCACAGCCTGTTCCACACCGGGGCGGTCAGCGTCGCCGGCCGCGTGGTCGGACAGTTCGACGCCAAGGGCTCCCTCGCCCGCACCCTCGAGCGGGCCCGCATCCCGCTGAAGCCCGGCGAGTACGTGATCGTCGTGGGCGCAGGGGCCATCGTGGCCGGCGCCCTGCTGGGCGTGATCACCGCCTCGATCGTCCTCGGCGTGGTCGGCGCCCTGGGCGCCGTGGGCGCCGGCGCTGGCGTGCCCCGCGTCAAGATCACCAAGCGGCGCCAGGCATTCGAGGCCCAGCTCCCCGAGGCCCTGTCCCTGATCGCCTCGTCGCTGTCCGCCGGCCACACCTTCCTGCGAGCCATCCAGATGATGACGCAGGAGGCCGAGGACCCCATCGCCGAGGAGTTCGGGCGGGTGATCTCGGAGACCCGCCTGGGCGACCCGGTGGTCGACGCCCTGGAGCGCATGGCCGTGCGGCTGGAGGTGGAGGACCTCAAGTGGGTGGTCCAGGCCATCCGCGTCCAGCAGACGGTCGGCGGCAAGCTGGCCGACATCCTCCACACCCTGGCGGACTTCATCCGCAGCCGGGAAGAGGTGCGGCGGGAGGTCAAGGTCCTCACCGCCGAGGGTCGCATCTCGGCCTGGGTCCTCGGGGCGCTGCCCGTCGGCCTGCTCCTGGCCATCCAGCTGATGAACCCCGGCTACGCGGCGCCCTTCTACCGCGGGTGGGGGCTGGCCGTCCTCGCCGGTACCGGCCTGTCCATCGCAGCCGGCGTTGCAGTCATCCTCCGCATGGTCAAGATCGAGGTGTGACGTGACCCTTCCTGTGCTCCTCGCCGTCGGCCTCGCCTTGGGCGGCATCGCCGCCGTCCTGGCCGGGGTGTCCCAGCGGCGCCTGGCATCCGATCCGTCGGCCTATCTCGCCGAGCTGGACAACGACGTGTTCGACGAGAGCGACGCCGACACGTTCACCCGGCGCATGCACCTGCCGTTCCTGGCCCGGGTGATGCGCCCACTGGGTAGCGGTGTCCTCGACCGGGTCACACGCCTCACGCCCCGCAACCACGTCCTGAAGGTCCACCGCCAGCTGCTGCAGAGCGGTCTCAGCACGTCGATCAAAGCCGAGGAGTTCGTCACCGGTCAGGTCGTCGCCACCGCCCTGGGGCTCGTCGCGGCGATGGTGACCCTGTCGTTCTTCACCCTTTCGACGGGCAAGGCGGTGCTGGTGATGGTGCTGCTGCCGGGCATCGGCGCCCTCCTGCCGTCCAGCTGGCTGGCCCGCAAGGTCCAGGAGCGCAAGGACGCCATCCTCAACGAGCTCCCCGACGTCGTCGACCTCCTCGCCATCTCGGTGGAGGCCGGCGTCGGCTTCGAGGGGGCGCTCGAGATCGTGTGCCAGCACTTCGACTCACCGCTGGCCCAGGAGCTGTCCCGCACGCTCAAGGAGATGGAGCTCGGCCTGCCCCGGCGGGAGGCGCTCCAGAACCTGAAGCGCCGCACCGAGGTCCCCGACCTGTCGAACTTCGTCCTGGCCCTCACCCAGGCGGACGCCCTGGGGATGCCGATCGGGCGCATCCTGCACACCCAGGCCGGCGAGATGCGCAACAAGCGGCGGGCCCGGGCCCGGGAGAAGGCGGCCCGCCTGCCGGTGAAGATCCTCTTCCCGCTGGTGGTGTTCATCTTCCCGGCCGTGCTCGTCGTGATCCTGGGGCCGGCCATGCAGTCGGTAGCCCAGTCGCTCTGATGACCTGAAGCCCGGGTTCGATTCACGGTGGGCGGCGGGCGGAACGAGGACCTCGCCGGAGTGCCCTGCACCCTGCGCGTGCGCGACCGATGCCGCGGGAATCGCTCAGGTCTCGGCCCAATCTGCCGATATGCACCCACGTGAGCGAGGACGACCGCCGCCCGCCGGGACGGCTGGGCCAGCAGTTCGATCCCGTCCTCACCGCAGCCCGCTCGGGCGCCGGCTGGGCGGCGGGACGACTGTGGGCCTCCGTCGGCGCCCAGGTGGCCGGCTACCTGCGCGCCCAGGGGGCGCCCGAGCCCGACGACCTGGCCAGCGAGGTGTTCATCGGGGTCCTGCGCAGCCTGGGGTCGTTCTCCGGCGACGAGGAGCGGTTCCGCTCCTGGGTCTTCACCATCGCCCACCGCCGCCTCGTCGACGAGCGCCGCCGGCTGGCCCGGCGCCCGCCCGCTTCCCCGCTCGACGACGACGAACGTGGCGGAGCGTCGCCCTCCGCCAGCGCCGAAGACGAGGCGCTCCGGCGCCTGAGCGAGGAACGGGTCCGGCGGGTGTGCGAGCGGCTGGTGCCCGACCAGCGCGACGTGTTGCTGCTGCGCCTCGTCGGCGGGCTCACCTCGGAGGAAGTGGCCGCCGCCCTGGGCAAGTCGCCGGGCGCCGTACGGGCCCTCCAGCGCCGGGGCGTGGCCAGCCTGCGGAGGATTTTCGAGCAGGAGGGCGTACCACGGTGAGCGACGCCGTCGATTACGACCCCGAGATGATCCGACGCACCCACATCGACGACGCCGCCTTCGAGGCGCACCTCACCGGCAACGACGCCGGAGAGCTGCCCGCGCTGGCGGCGTTCGCCGAGGACCTGCGCACCATGACGAGCGGGCCGGGTCCGGCCCCCTCGGCGCAGCTGGCGGCGATGATTGCCGAGGGCTTCTCCACCGAACAAGGCGACCTGCCGGCGACGGCAGCGAGCAACGTCCCCGGGCCTGCGCCGCAGGCGGCCGGACTACCGAAGTGGAGGAAGAGGAAGATGATTGAGTTCATTGCAGGGCTGAGCGTGGCCGCCAAGGCGGCCTTCGGCATTTCCATGGCGGCGGCCAGCGTGACGGCCGCCGGGGCGGCGGGCGCGCTGCCCGAGCCGGCCCAGAACGCGGTGTCCGCCGCCGTCGAGGCGGTGACCCCGTTCTCGTTCCCCGACAAGGCCTCCGACAAGGCGGACTTCGGCGGGCGCGTGAGCACCGACGCCACCGACGGGGGCGTCGACGGCAGGACGGTGGCCGAGGACGCCAAGAACAACGGCGAAGATGACGGCGACGGCGACGGCAGCCGCCCGGCGGCCCCGGGTCAGAACGGCCTCGACCAGGCCAACACCACCCCGGCCGCCGGCCACGTCCCCTCGTCGGTCCCCGCCGGCAAGCCGGCCACCGCCGGCACCCAGGGCTCCACCGGCACCGACACCGCCGCCGGCACCCCCGCCGCCGGGCACCTGCCCGAGGCCGTCCCCGCCGGCCCGCCGAGCGAGACGCCGCCCTCCGACGCCGGCTCCGAGAGCTCCACGGGAACCGACACGGCCACGCAGACCCCGGCCGCCGACTACGTGCCGAGCTCCATCCCCGCCGGGCCTCCCGCCGGCCGCCCGTAGTCCGAGCGCTTCAGCGAGCGAGGCCCGCAGCGGTCGCTGCGGGCCTCGCCGCGTCTTCACTCCCGGCGCGGCCGAGGAGACTGGTGTCAAACGGGTCGGCCGCTGACGCGGCCGAACGGCTCGGGTGGCCTGAGCAGCGGTTTCTCGGCCGCCCCGTCACCGTCCGGCAGGAGGAGCCGGGTTCGACACCAGTCTCCGACTCCCCTGGCGGCGCCGGTCACCCGGCGCCCCCGAAGCGTCAGAGCCCCTGGCGCTCGACCACCATCTCGGCCACCTTGCGGCCGAGGTCGAGGCTGACGGAGTCGAAGTCCCAGTGGATGCCGGCCATCTGGCGTGACCGCGCCTGCTCCTCGGCCCGGGCCCGGAACCGGGCCGCGTCCGACGGGAAGAGCGCCGACATCACCCCCTCGACGGCCCCCGCGTACCCGGCGCTGCCGGACGGGTACGCCGGGAACCGGGGCGTGGGCAGGGGCGGCGTCCACCCGGGGACGATCCCGGCGTCGCTGATCGCCGGCTCCGGCCGGGGGTACCAGTAGACGTACTTGGCGTCCCACACGCCGCCGCCGGCGTCGGCCATGGCGATGTTGACCAGCGCGAACACGCGCGCCGTCTCCGGTACGCCCAGACGGAGCTTGCGCACGTCCTCGAGCACCACCTGGTTCAGGATGCCCGCCGGCAGCGGCGTGCCCTCGGCACCCTCCCAGAACTTGGCGATGCGTCGTTGCTCGTCGGTGAGCGACCCGGTGATGGCGAGCAGGCTGTCCACCGACTTCCGGAACCCCTCCGAGCCGAACGGCGGTGGCGGCGGGCTCATCGACCGCAGCTGGCTGCCCGACGTGAGGACCCACGTCTTCCAGGTGCCCGCCAACGGCTGGATCGGCGGAGAGACCGTCCCCGGCGGCGGCTCCCAGTACTGCGGGCCTCGGCCGATGCCGGGCGGGCGCCGGCCGTCCCACACGACGTCCGAGCCGTCGGCGTCGGCCTTGGCGATCACCGCGTCGGCGACGGCCAGGCCCAGGGCCAGGCCGGCGTCGACGTCGCTGCGGGTGTTGACGCCCGCCTCCACCCTCGACTGGGCGGCCTCGTCGGCCATCTCCTCCAGCCGGAGCGCCGGCTTGTCCGGGTACAGGTGGGCGAGCACCCTCGACGCCGCCGCGGCTATGGCGGCGTGCTCCGACGGGTACGACGGCACGTCGCCGGCGTCGACCAGCGGCTCGGCGCCCTCGGGCGCCGGCCGCTCGTACCGGGCCTTCCAGTGGTACGCCGCCACCAGCGCGTCGTACATGGCCACGTGGGTGTAGGCGAGGTTCCGCGACGACATGGGCGGGTCCTTGGCCCGTGACGCGATGTACTCGTTGTTGACGACCGTCCACGGCTCGGTGGCGACCGGCCCGTTCCACCGCGCCACCCGGGCCATCACCTCGGGCGTCCGCCTGGTGGCCAGGTCCTCCACCTCCCGCAGCTCCGCCTCCCGCTCGGGGGACCCCTCGGCCGGGGGCGGCGGCACCTCGATGCGGTCGGGACCGGTCAGCACCCAGGTGGGCCACCCGGCGACCTCGTCCACCGACGCCGCCGAGGTGGCGGTGGCCGCCGTGGTCGACGTGGCCGACTCGTCGCCGCCGCCGCACCCGGCTGCCACGCCGGCCAGGGCGAGCACGACGACCAGCGCGCCGACGCGCCGCGCGCCGCGCACGACGGCGCTCCCGCGGTCCGCTCCCATCTCGTCCCCCTGCCCCTGCTCGCTCGGTCCCGCCCGGACGTTATACGCCGCCGACCACATAGTGACAATGGTCGTCCACGCGGCGGGCGGCCCGTACGGGCGTTGCTAGAGTCGCCGTCACCGGCAAGGAGCGTGGTGTGCGTATCGCATTCGTGGGCAAGGGCGGCGTGGGGAAGTCGGCCATCGCCGGCACGTTCTGCCGGGCGCTGGCCCGGCGCGGGGACCCGGTCCTCGCCATCGACTCCGACCCCCTGCCCGGCCTCGCCTTCTCGCTGGGCCTGGAGATCTCCGACGCCCCCCTCCCCGACGAGGCGATCGAGGAGCGGCCAGAGGGGGAGCGCCCCCGCTGGCAGCTGGCCACCGGGCTCACCGCCGCCGACGCCATCGACCGCTACGCGGCGGTCGCCCCCGACGGCGTCCGCTTCCTCCAGTTCGGGAAGCACCGCGGCGACACGCGCTCGCTGTTCAAGTCCCAGGTCGCCTTCCGCCAGATCCTCCGCGAGCTGCCCGACGACCGCTGGAACGTGGTGGGCGACCTGCCCGGCGGCACCCGCCAGGCCTTCACCGGCTGGGGCGACTACGCCCGCACCGTCCTGATCGTGGTGGAGCCCACGGCCAAGTCGCTGCTCACCGCCCGCCGGCTGTCGCGGCTCTCGCTGGACGAGGAGCACCCCCGCCGGGTCGTGGCCGTCGCCAACAAGGTCCGGGAGGAAGGCGACGTCGAGCTGATCGCCCGGCGGACCGGCCTCGAGGTCGTCGGCGCCGTGCCGTGGGACGAGGCGCTGGCGGAGGCGGAGGAGAAGATGGCGGCGCCCATCGACCTGGCGCCCGATTCAGCCGCCGTACAGGCGGTAGAATCCCTGGTCGACCAGATGAGCGAGGAGCGCATCGCATGAGGGTTGCCGTCGTCGGAAAGGGCGGGTCGGGGAAGACCACCACCTCCGCCGTGGTCGCCCGCACGCTGGCCCGTCACGGGCTGTCGGTCGTCGCGCTGGACTGCGACTCGAACCCCAACCTGGGCATCTCCCTCGGTGTGGGCGACTTCGAGACCGAGCGGCTGGTCGGCATGCGGGAGGGGCTGGACGAGGGCGGCGAGGAGCACGCGCCCGGCTGGGACGACCTCATCTCCCGCTTCGGCTCGGACGCCCCCGACGGCGTGCGCCTGGCGGTGGTCACCCGCATCGACAACCCCGAACCAGGCTGACTCTGATGCGGGCTGTCTCCCGAGCAGTTGCTCGGGTCCGTTGATTTCCAGGACGTCACCGTGATCGCCGATCTGGAGGCGGGCATCGGCACGCTCACCCGCCTGGGCGACCAGCGGGTCGACGCCGTGCTGGTCGTGGTCGAGCCGACCCCGAAGTCGATCGAGGTGGGCCAGCGGGCCGTGGTGCTGGCCAAGGAGAAGCAGCTGGGCCGCATCGTGGTCGTGGCCAGCCGCATCCGCGGCGACGCCGACCTGGCCACCATGGAGGAGCACTTCCCGGACGTCGAGATCGTCGCGATCCCCGACGACCCCGCCATCGTCGAGGCCGACCGCAAGGGCGTCGCCCCCCTCGACCTCGCCCCCGAGGCCCCCGCCGTCCAAGCCCTCTGCAACCTGGCCAGAAGCCTCCTCCCCGTCCCCGCGTAGAGCGAGGCGAGCCGAGCGAAGCAAAGGCAAGGGCAGAGCAGTCGCCAACGCGACCGAACGGGCCAGGAGGCCGGCGGCCGCCGGACGCCGCCGCAGGCGGCCCCCCGGCTGCCGGCCGAGAACGAGGTGACAGCGAGAAGGGCGCCGGCTCCGCCGGCGCCCTTCTCCCCACCGGACTCGCCGAGCAGCCTCCGGCTGCGACGGCGAAACCTACGCGGTCGAGTTCCGCGCCTGGATGAGGTGGAAGAGGAGGAGCAGCTGGGTGAGCGCCAGCGGCTCGCTGCGGGGGCCGCCCGGCTCGAGCTCGCCCAGGGTGTCGGGCAGCGGCTCCGCCACGCCGAGCTGGTCCCAGATGGCCTGCTTCACCTTCTCGGTGACCTCGGGGTCCGCGTAGGCGTGGATGTGGACGGCGTCGACCGGCTTGCCGTCGTCGTCGCGGGTCAGCTTCATGTGGATGGCCTTGCTCACGTCCTCGGTGAGGATGCTGGCCAGGTCGGGGTGCGGCGCCGTGGGCCGGAGCAGCAGGGTGGCGCTGAGCGGGTCGTCCGCCGACTCGCCGCGCTCCTCGATCGGCGCGAAGCGAACGACGATGTCGGCGTGGGCCCGCTGGGGACGGATGAACTCGGCCGACTCGGGCTCCCGCTTCTCCAGGTCGGCCCGCACCTGCTCCTCGGTGTAGCCCCGCTTGGACGTGTCCCGCTTGATCTTCCAGTCGTAGCGGATCTCCTCGGGCGGGTCCAGGTACACGCCGATGTCGAAGCACGCCCGCGACAGCTTGGAGTGCAGAGGGAGCAGGCCCTCGATGATCACGTAGTCCCGGGGCTCGATCAGGATCGGGCGGGTCAGCGTGCCGTTGCTGTGGTCGTACACCGGCTGGAGGATGGGCTGGCCCAGGGCGATCAGCTGGAGGTGCTGCTCCATCACCTCGACGTAGTTGCAGTCGGGGTGGAGCGGCGTGAACGGCTTGTCCTTGCGCTCCTCGCGGTCGAAGCGGTGGTAGTGGTCGGTGCAGATCGACGTGCAGTGCAAGACGCCCAACGCGGCGACCAGGCCCTGGGTGAGGGTGGTCTTGCCGGCGGCGCTGTCGCCGGCGATGGCCAGCATGGCCGGCCGGCTGCGGCTGTTGCCGTTGTCACGCTGCCAGGCTCGTTGGATGGCGATCTGCTTGTCGGGCATCGGGTCGACCTCGGGGGTTGGGTACGGGCGGGGACGGGACGGGAAAGGAAAGGGCGTTACTCGACGCCGGGGCAGGCCTGGCGAGCGCGCTCGCGAATCTCCGACACGGCGTGCTCCAGGCCTTCGGGGTCCTTGTAGAGGGCGCTGCCGGCGATGAGGGCGCGGGCACCGGCCCTGGCCGCGCCGGCCACCGTCTTGGCGCTGATCCCGCCGTCGACCTCCAGCTCCACGTAGTGGTCGGCGTTGCGCAGGAGGGCGGCCGCCTCGGCGATCTTGGGCTCCATCGTGGCGATGTAGTCCTGGCCGCCGAAGCCCGGGTTGACGGTCATCACCAGGAGGAGGTCCAGCAGGTCGACGACGTGCCTGACCGCCTCGATGGGCGTCGCCGGGTTCAGGGCGACGGCCGCCTTCGCCCCCATCTCGCGGATCGAGGCCAGGGTCCGGTGCAGGTGGGTGGCCGCCTCGGCGTGGACGATGACCAGCTCGCAGCCCGCCTCCACCCACGTCGAGAGCATCCGGTCGGGCTCGACGATCATGAGGTGGGCCTCGAAGGGGACCTCCACCCACGACCGGACCGACTTGATGACGTCCGGCCCGAACGTCAGGTTGGGCACGAACACCCCGTCCATGACGTCGAACTGAACGCGGTCGACGCCCGCCTTCTCGAGGGCGACGAGCTCCTCGCCCAGCCGGGCGAAGTCGGACGGCAGGACCGACGGGATGATGCTGAATCGCTCGTTCGCAGACGCGGAGGGTGAAGACATGATCACTCGATCCTAGGCAAGGGACCCGTCGCCGGTCCTCCCCCGCGGCGGGGAACCGCAGAGGGAGACCGGCCCACGCCACGCGTAGGCTTGGACCGATGGTGGACGCGGCGGCTGTCGGGAGGACCGCCCCGATGCGCGTCGTGCTGGTGGACGACCACCAGATGGTCCTCGACGGTCTGGCCGCCATGCTGCGGCCCCATGCCGCCCGCATCGAGATCGTCGGCCAGACGACCACGGCCGCCGCCGCCGCCGACCTGGTGGCATCGCTGCAGCCCGACCTCGTCCTCCTCGACGTGCGCCTGAAGGGGGCCAGCGGCCTCGACCTGTGCCAGGACCTGCTCACCCGCCTTCCCGACGTGCGGGTGGTGTTCCTCACGGTCTACGACGACGAGCAGTACCTGTTCCAGGCCCTGCGGGCCGGGGCATCGGGGTTCCTCCTCAAACGCGTCACCGGCCAGGAGCTGGTCGGCCACCTGGAGCGGGTGATGGACGGCGAGATCGCCATCGACCCGGCGCTGATGGGCCGGGTCGCCCTGTCCGCCGCCAAGCTGCACAGCGGGGAGTACTGGCCCGGCGCCCACCTCGGCCTCACCCACCGGGAGAGCGAGGTGCTCGAGCAGATGGTGCGGGGGCTCTCGCATCGCGCCGTGGCGCGCACGCTCCTGATGGGCGAGGAGACGGTGAAGACGCACGCCCGCGCCATCTACCGCAAGCTCGGCGTGGCCGACCGCGCCCAGGCCATCGCCGCCGCCCTCCGCGAGGGGCTGTTCCACTGACGGCCGGCGGAGCGGCCGAGGCCCAGGCGGGTGAGGCGGCCGCCGTCCACCCGGCGGACGACCACCAGCGGCTGGCCTGGGTCGGGCTCCTGCGGCGCATCATCGAGATCACCGCCGAGGACCTCGACCTCCGGGAGGTCGTGCGCCGGGTCGCCGCCCTCATCGTGGAGGCGACGGCGGCGGACGTGTGCTTCGTGCACCTGGTCGACGAGGAGCGGACCTGCCTGGTCCTCACCGGCGCCACCCCGCCGTTCGACGAGCTGGCCGGCACCATCGAGCTCGCCATCGGGGAAGGGGTGGCCGGCTGGGTGGCCGAGCACGGCCAGCCCCTGGTCGTCGAGGACAAGTGGCAGGACCCCCGCTACAAGTACATCCCGGCCCTGCGGGGCGAGGACTACGCGTCGCTGGTGTCGTTGCCCATGGTGCGCCGCGGCCGCCACGTCGTGGGCGTGGTGAACGTCCACTCCAAGGAGCGCCGCCACGTCTCGGCCGAGGAGCTGGCCGTGCTGAGCGACGTCGCCGGCCTCCTCGCCGGCATCGTCGACAACGCCCGCCTGTACTCCCGGCTGGCGGAGCGGGAGGCCGAGCTGGAGCGCTTCGCCGCCGGCACGATCGAGCTCCAGGAGCTCGAGCGGCGGCGGGTGGCGGCCGACGTCCACGACGGGATCAGCCAGCGCCTGGTCAGCCTCTGGTACCACCTCTCCGCCGCCGAGGAAAACCTGGCGTCGAACCCCTCCCAGGTCGCCGCCGAGCTCGCCTCGGCCAAGGAGCTCACCACCGCCGCCCTCGAGGAGGCGCGGCGCACGATCGTGGGGCTGCGCCCCGCCGTGCTCGACGACCTCGGCCTCGGGCCCGGCCTGGAGAGCCTGGCCGCCACCCTCCCCGGGGTGAGCGCGGTGGTCGAGGTCGAGGCGTGCGACGTCCCCGCCCACGTGGAGACGGCGCTGTTCCGGATCGCCCAGGAGGCGCTCCAGAACGTGGCCAAGCACTCGGCCGCCACCTCGGTCCACGTGGCGCTCACGGCCACCGCCTCGGGCGCCCGCCTGGTGGTGGCGGACGACGGCCGCGGCTTCGACGTCGAGCGCGAGGCGCGCCGCGCCGACGCCTACGGCCTGGCCGGGATGTCCGAGCGCGCCGCGCTGGTGGGTGCGCGCGTCACCGTCGCCTCGACGCCCGGCGAGGGGACCACCGTGACCGTCGACGTGCCCCGCGGCAACGGCTCGTGACCGGTGGTGCGACGGAGCCCCCGCCTCGGCGGGGGCTCCGGGTGCTCGTACGCGTGCCGGTCGCCTAGGCGGCGGCGAAGCTGCCCGACGTCGCCTGGCTGTTGTCCTTCGACCGCTGGTACAGCGCCGTCTGGCCGGCCTCGTTGTTGGACGCCTCGCCCTTCCACGCCTTGAGGGCGTCGTCCTGGAGGGCACGGCCGTAGGAGAAGCTCAGCTGCCAGGGATGGGGGCCGAGCTTGTTCATGGCGTTGAGGTGGAGGGTCGCCACGTCGGCGCTCTGGCCACCCGACAGGAAGGCGATGCCGGGCACCGCCGCCGGGACGGTCTCCCGGAGGAGCTTGACGGTCTTCTCGGCGACCTCCTCGACGCCCGCCTGGGTCGGGCACTTCTTGCCCGAGATGGCCATGTTGGGCTTGAGGATCATGCCGTCGAGCCGGACGCGGTGGAGCCGCAGGGCGTTGAACACCGCCACGTGCGCCGCCTTGGTGACCTCGTAGCAGGTGTCGATGTCGTTCTCCCAGTCCATGAGGACCTCGGGCTCGACGATCGGCACCAGGCCGCCCTCCTGGCAGATGGACGCGTACCGGGCCAGCGCGTGGGCGTTGGCCTCGATGCAGTAGTCGGTGGGGATGCCGTCGCCGATGGTGATGACGGCCCGCCACTTGGCGAACTTGGCGCCGAGCGACACGTACTCCTTCACCCGGTCGGGAAGGCCGTCGAGCCCCTCGGTGATCTTCTCCTCCGGTGAGAACGGCAACGGCTTGGCGCCCGTGTCGACCTTGATGCCCGGGAGGATGCCGAGGCCCTCGAGGAGCTTGGGGAACGGCACGCCGTCGGTGCTGGACTGACGGAGCGTCTCGTCGTAGAGGATCACGCCGCTCACGAACTCCTCGAGTCCGGGGGTCGTGAGGAGCATCTGTCGGTAGTCGCGGCGGCTGTCGAAGGTGGAGTCGACACCGATGGCCTCGAAGCGCTTGGTGATGGTCCCGGAGCTCTCGTCCGCGGCAAGAATGCCCTTGCCGGGCGCCACCATGGCCCGGGCCACGGCGTTCAGATCGTTCGCACTGATGGTCGTCGTCCTCCTCGTGTGTCTCCTGCGCGGAATCCTACGAGCCGGTCCCGTCCGTGTCACCTTCTCGGCGACAGCGGCTGGCGGAGGGTGAATCGCTCGGCCCCGTCGCCTGCTATACCGATGTGCTCGAGCATGAGCCTCGCCGTCGGGTCCAGCTCCCCCCCCGCCCGGCCGACGAGGTGCCACTCGCGGCGCAGCGGGAGGCGCCCGTGGCGCCACTCCTGGAGCGTTCCCGCCTCGAGCTCGCCGGCCGCGGCGTCCCGCGAGATCAGCGTGATGCCGAGCCCGACGGCGACGCTCTCGAGGATGGCGCCGTTGGAGCCGACGGTGAGGACGCGGGGGTCGAGCTCCAGTTCGCGGAGGAGCTCCTCGGTCGTCCCCCGGGTCCCCGATCCCTGCTCGCGGAGCAGCCAGGTGGCGCGGGCGAGCTCGTCCAGGGAGACGTGGCGGACGGGCTCCCCCGCGCCGGGCTCGGCGGGCGCCACGACGACGAGGTGGTTCGGCCGGGTGGCGAGGGTGGCGAAGGGCTCGCCGGCCGGCGGGCGGCCGCCGATGGCGAGGTCGACCTGGCGGGCGGCCAGCAGGCCCCACACCCGGCGCCGGTTCCCGACCTCCAGCACCACGCCGGCCTCGGGGTACCGGCGCCGGAAGGAGGCGAGGAGGCGGGGCACGATGCGCTCGCCGGCGGTGGTGACGGCCGCCAGGCGGACCCGCCCCCGTTCGGGGTGGTCGTGCCCGGCGGCGGCGTTGACGGCCTCGTCGAGGAGGCCGAGGGCCTGGCGGGCGTAGCGGGCGAACGCCAGCCCGGCCGGGGTGAGCCGCAGGCCGCGCCCCTCGCGGGCGACCAACGGGACCCCGATCTCGGCGGCGAGCGAGGCCAGGGCCGACGACACGGCCGGCTGCGTCACCACCAGCCGCTCGGCGGCGCCCCGGACGGACCCGGCGTCGGCCACGGCCAGGAAGGTTCGCAGCTGCCCCAGGGTCATGCCCGGATATATATCAGGCTTTCATATCGGCCACGGGCCAATCGTGAACGGACCGATGATGAAACCAGTGGGCCTGCCCCGATCGCCGGGAACCGTCTCACGGCACGGCCTGAAGCCCGCGCCCGCCCGCGTGCGCGCCGCCGCCGACGTCAGCGGAGCAGGCGGGCGAGCGTGGCGTGGTCGAGCACGCCGGTGCAGCCGGTGTCACGGCGGTCGGCCACCACGGTGGCCGGACGCCCCGGCTCGCCGAAGCCGTCGAGCACGAGGTCGGCGGCACCGAGGTCGTGGTCGGCCGTGTACGCGTTCACGACCACGGCGCACCGCAGGCCGGCGCCGGTCGCCGACTCCAGGCCTTCCGCCGAGTCCTCGACGGCGACGACCGACGCCGGGGCGACGCCCAGCAGCTCGACGGCCCGCGAGAACGCCTCGGGGTCCGGCTTGCGGGCGGACACCTCGTCCCCGGCGACGGTCACCGCGAACTCCACGCCCGGCGCGCACTTCTCGAGCACGTTGCCCACCCATCCCCGGCTGCCCGTGGTGGCGACGGCCAGGGCCACGCCGGCCCCCGCCAGCTCGCCCAGCAGTCGGGTGGCACCCGGGCGCGCCTGCACCCGCCCCTCGGCGATCAGCTCCTTCATGACCGCCGTCTTGCGATCGTGGAGCTCCGCCGCCAGGTCCGCCCGCTCCGCCTCCCCCACCCCGTGGCGGGCCAGGTACTGCTCGATGCGGCGGCGGCCCCCGGTGGTGCGCAGGAGCTGCCCGTACTCCTCCTCGTCCCACCGGTAGGGCAGGCCGAACTCCTCGAAGGCCAGGTTGAACGCCACCCGGTGCCCGTGGCGCTCGCTGTCCACCAGCGTGCCGTCCACGTCGAACACCACGGCCTCGAGGCGCGCCGGGGCGGCGCCACCGGCCGACGTCGGGCTCAATCGGCGATCGCCGATGTCAAGACGGCGGGCCCCCGACCGGCGGTGGCCCGCCCGGGAACAGGTCGTCCCAGTCGCCGGCGGCGGCGGCACGGAGGTCGGCGAACGCCTCGTCGATGTCGGCACCCCACAGGTCCCACAGCGACGTGCGCAACCCGAGCACCTGGATGGCGACGGGGGCGGCGAGCAGGGTCTCCCCGTCGAGGAACCCGATGCCCTCGGCGGTCAGGGCGTCCTGGAACGCCTGGCGGGCCGGCACCAGCTCGCCGGGCAGGTCGACCCGCACGAGGAAGGAGCGGCGACCGATCCGCAGGCCGAGAGCCCGGTCGCCCCCCGCCACCAGAGCGGTCCCCTCCATGTGGAACTGGGGAGACCAGACCGCCGCCGGCTCGTCCCGCAGGAACGCGGCGAGCACGGCGGCGTCGTCGACCCGGTCGCCGGCGGGCTCCCCGTACGGAGGGAGGAGCCCGCCGGTCACCGGTTCGGTGCTAACGGCCCAGGCGCTCCGCCCGGGCGGCCGCGTCCTCGAGGCCGGCGGCCACGGACGCGAGGTTGGAGTTGAGGCGGTCGGCCGCCGGGCCGATCACGTGGCACTGCGTCTCGACGGCGCGGACGCCGAAGGTGATCTTGGCCAGCGTCCGGTTGACGCTCACCAGCTGACCGGTGATCCGGTTGAGGAAGAACCCGAGGACGGCCACGAACAGCACGATCTCGAGGACGGTGAGGAAGATGCGCAGGGTCATGTCAACGCCCGCCCTTCGCCGCCAGGAGGTCGGAATGTCGACGGACCTCGTTGCCCAGCTCCTCGGCGCGAACCGCCGTCTGCTGGAGCATCCAGGTGGTCGCCGTGTTGGCGGCCAGACGGGTGGCGGTGTCCCACACGTCCTTCAGGTTGCGGTCGATGTCGTCGACGAAGCTCACGAGGAGCGACAGGAGGACGATGACGGCGACGATCACGACGGCACCCATGCCGAGGGTGATCCACCAGAACGTCACGTGCTCCGACTGGAGCGCCAGCAGTGCGCCGATCACCGTCCACCTCCGAGCACAGCCCGAGCCGCCTCCGCATCACGGATGATGAGGTTGAGCTCCTCGTTGACCTTGTCGACCTCCCACAGCGGCAGCGTGTTCACCCGGCCCTCGTCCAGCGCGGCCGTGATCTGCTCGGCCTGGACGCCGATCCGCCGGGCCAGGCCCAGGATCATGCCAGCGAGGATGACCACGACCGTGATGACCACCAGTGCGATCACGAAGCCGATGTACCAGCCGGTGAGTACGGCTTCTCCGCCGTCCATGCGATCCCCCTTCTGTTTGGGTGCTGATTCACCATAGTCTTTTTACAGCTAGGTGGTCAATGCACATGTGCGGCGGAAATCGGGCCGGACGGGGGCGGGCGCCGGGCGGAGCGGCGCGCTGGTCACGGGCGCCAGCATCCCACGACGGCGCCGCCGCGTCGAGGCCTCCGACGGGACCCGCGGCGAACGCGACGGCCCGCGCCGAGCAGGGTACGGTGGCAGGGTGATCGCCCGTGTCTGAGCTCCGTCCGCCCGGCTCCCGCAGCGACGCCGACGCCTCCGCCCCGGAGGCTGCCGGATCGCCGCCCGACGGCGCGGGCGAAGCCGGAGCCGCTCCTCCGCCC
>Ga0247717_1000011_pt1 | contig 46217 bp, 45 predicted proteins | sample 24E_NmetaG_FD_189047 | JGI IMG/M metagenome (GOLD analysis project Ga0247717, IMG submission 189047) | Soil microbial communities from hillslope of Landscape Evolution Observatory, University of Arizona, Oracle, AZ, United States - 2-4-E_N | ecosystem: Engineered > Artificial ecosystem >... | reverse complement strand
CGCCCCCACCGCCCCCGCCCTCGTGGACGGTCCACCGTCGTAGTGGAGGGACCGCCCGCGCTGGCACCCATGCTGGCCGCCTCGACGACGCCGCCGCGCGACCTGGCCGGTCACCTCGTCGAGCCCAAGTGGGACGGGGTGCGGGTCATCGTCACGGTCGACGGGGGGCGGGCGCGGATCGCCAGCCGCAACGGGCGCGACGTCACGTCGCACTACCCCGAGCTGGCCGCCCTGGGCCCGGCCCTGGGCGGCGCGGGCCACGACGCCGTGCTCGACGGCGAGGTGGTGGCGTTCGACGGGGCCGGGCGCCCGAGCTTCCAGGTCCTCCAGCGGCGCATGCACGTGCGGGCGCCCACCGCCGACCTGGTGGCCGACGTGCCCGTCGTCGCCATGTTCTTCGACCTGCTGTGGCTGGACGGCGAGCTGCTCACCGGGCTCCCCCAGCGGGAGCGCCGGAGGCGGCTGGAGGGGCTCGGGGCGGAGGGGCCGTCCTGGCACACCACCCCGCTGGTGCCGCCCGCCCCCCTCGACGAGCTGCTGCGGGCGTGCGGCGAGATCGGCATGGAGGGCTACGTCATCAAGCGGGGCGACGCGCCGTACTCGCCCGGCCGGCGGTCCAGCGCCTGGGTGAAGCTCAAGTGCGTCAACCGCCGCGAGCTGGTGGTGGGCGGGTGGACGGGCGGGCAGAAGGGGCGCACCGGCTCGATCGGGTCGCTCGCCGTCGGCATCCACGGGCTCGACCGGGAGACGGGCGCCGGCACCGGCCGCCTCCACTACGTCGGCCAGGTGGGCTCGGGCCTCACCGAGGACTGGATCCGCCAGCTGACGGCCGTGTTCGACCGCCTCGCCACCGACGAGAACCCGTTCGCCGAGCGCCTCCTCAACGTCCGGTTCGTACAGCCCGTCCTGGTGGCCGAGGTCGCCTACAACGAGGTGACCGAGGGAGGGACCCTGCGCCAGCCGTCGCTCCAGGGGTTCCGCACCGACGTCGAGGCGGCGTCCCTGGTGGCCGACGAGGCCCTCCAGGACGCCCTCGACACCAGGCCCGCGGACCTCCGCATACGGGTCCGCGCCGGGCCGTACGTCGCCCAGACGTGGTGATCGCCCCCGTTCGGGGGAACAATGGGGGCATGGCCAGGTCGATCTGGGGTGGCGCCATCAGCTTCGGGCTGGTGAACGTCCCCGTGAAGCTGTTCACCGCCGTGCGCAAGAAGGACGTGCGCTTCCACCAGCTGCACGCCCCCGACGGCGCCCGCATCAACCAGAAGCGGGTGTGCTCGGCCGACGGCGAGGAGGTGGCGTACGAGGACATCGTCAAGGGCTACGAGATCGCCAAGGGGCAGTACGTGGTGATCGAGCCCGAGGAGCTGGAGGCCCTCGACCCCGAGAGCACCCACACGATCGACATCGAGGACTTCGTGGACCTCGATCAGATCGACCCGCTGTTCTTCGACGCCTCGTACTACGTCCTGCCCGACAGCCGCGGCGAGAAGGCCTACCGCCTGCTGCTGGAGGCCATGCGCGAGTCGGGCAAGGTCGGCATCGCCCGGGTCGTCATGCGCACCAAGCAGTACCTGGTCGCCATCCGCCCGGTGGACGAGGCCCTCGTCATGTCCACCATGAACTTCGCCGACGAGGTCGTGCCCCAGGACGAGCTGGAGGGACTGCCGACCAAGGCGTCCAACGTGAGCGACCGCGAGCTGAAGATGGCGCGCCAGCTGATCGAGTCGCTGTCGGGGGACTTCCAGCCCGAGAAGTACGAGGACACCTACCGGGAGAAGGTCCTCGAGCTGATCGAGCAGAAGGCCGAGGGCAAGGAAATCGTGGCGCCGCCGGCGGCCAAGGCCGCCACCCCGGTGGTCGACCTCATGGCCGCCCTGGAGGCGTCGCTCGCCGCCGCCAAGGGCGACGGGAAGGCCGCCGCCAAGGCCAAGGCCAAGGCCGACGACGGCGACGGGGCGGAGGCCGGGTCGAAGTCCGGGGAGAAGGCGAAGAAGGCCTCGTGAGCCGGGCGGCCGCCGGCGCCCGGGGCTGACGGGTGGCCGCCGGCTCCACCCTCACCGTCGAGGTCGAGGGGAGGCAGCTCAGCCTCTCCAACCTCGACAAGGTCCTGTACCCGGAGGCGGGCTTCACCAAGGGCGAGGTGATCCGGTACTACCGGCAGGTCGCACCCGCCCTCCTGCCCCACCTGGCCGGCCGGCCACTCACGCTGAAGCGCTACCCCGACGGCGTGGAGAAGCACTTCTTCTACGAGAAGCACTGCCCCCGCCACCGCCCCGACTGGGTGGAGGTCGCCCCCGTGTGGAGCGGGCGCAACAACGCCGAGATCCCGTTCTGCGTGGCCGGCGACCTCCCCACCCTGGTCTGGGTGGCGAACCTGGCGTCGCTCGAGCTGCACACCTCGCTGTCGCGGGCGGACCGGATCGACCGGCCGACGATGCTGGTCTTCGACCTCGACCCCGGCCCGCCGGCGACCGTGGTGGAGTGCTGCCGGATCGGGCTGCGCCTGCGCGACCTGTTCGACCAGATGGGCCTGGTGTCCGTGGTCAAGACGTCGGGCTCCAAGGGGCTCCAGCTCTACGTGCCGCTCAACACCGACGTGCGCTACGACGGCGGCACCAAGGACTTCGCCCTGACCGTCGCCCAGCTGATGGAGAAGCGGTTCCCGGGCGAGGTCGTGTCGAGCATGAAGAAGGAGCTGCGTCCCGGCAAGGTGCTCATCGACTGGAGCCAGAACGACGAGCACAAGACCACGGTGTGCGTGTACTCGCTGCGGGCCCGGCCGCGGCCCACCGTCTCCACTCCCGTGACGTGGGACGAGGTCGAGGGATGCGCCGAGTCGGGCGACCCGGCCACGCTGGTGTTCGAGGCGGGTGACGTGGTGGCCCGCGTCACCGAGATGGGCGACCTGTTCGCCCCCCTCAACCAGCTCGAGCAGGCCCTGCCCCGCCTCGGTTGACCGAACCCGTGCCCTCGGGGGGAGGGCCGTGGCGCCGGCCGGCGACGGCGAGCGCCGGGCTGGCCGCCGTCGCCGGCGTGGTGGCCGCCCTGTCGCTCCCCCCTTTCGGCTGGTGGCCGCTGGGCTTCGCCGGCGTGGCCGGGCTCGACCTGCTCGTCGCCGGCCGTCCGGCCCGGCGCCGGGCCCTGGTCGGCGCCGCCTTCGGCGCCGGGTTCTTCACCGTCGGCCTTTGGTGGATGGGCGAGTTCCACGTCGCCGGGGCGGCCGCCGTGGTCGTGCTGGAGACGCTGTTCGTCGCCCTCGCGGTGGCCGCCGCGCCGCCCGGCCGTGCCCGCCTGCTCGCCCTGCCCGGCGCCCTCGTGCTGGCCGAGGCGGTCCGGGGCGCCGTTCCCTTCGGCGGGCTGCCCATGGCCGGCCTGGCCCTCGGGCAGGCCGACGCCCCGCTGGCCGCCGGCGCCCGGGTGGGAGGCCACCTGGCGGTGGCCGGGCTCGTGGTCCTGGGCGGCGTCGCCCTGGCCGAGGCGGTGCGCCGCCGGTGGCCCGCGGCCGTCGCCGGTGCCGGGGTGGTCGCCGCCGTGGTGCTGGCGTCGGCGGTGGCGCCCGACGGGGGTGGGGGCGACCGGCGGCGGGTGGCGGCCGTGCAGGGCGGCGGGCAGCGGGGGTTCCGGGCGGTGGACACCGACCCGTCGGACGTGTTCGACGCCCACCTGGCCGCCAGCCAGGGCGTCGAACCGGGCGTGGACCTGGTGGTGTGGCCCGAGGACGTGGTGGACGTCGAGGGGCCGGTGGGCGGCACGGACGAGGGCGAGGCCCTGGCCCGCGTGGCCACCGCCACGGGCGCCACCCTGGTCGTGGGCGTCATCGAGGGCGCCGGGCGGGACCGGTTCCGGAACGCGGCGGTGGCGTGGGGCCCCGACGGCCGGATCGTCGACCGCTTCGAGAAGGTGCACCGGGTGCCGTTCGGCGAGTACGTCCCGGGCCGGGCCGTGTTCGACGCCGTGGCCGACCTGTCGGCCGTCCCCCGGGACGCCATCCCGGGCACCGGGCCGGGCATGCTGCGCACGCCGGCGGCCGACGTCGGCGTCCTCGTGTCCTACGAGGTGTTCTTCGCCGACCGGGCGAGGGGCGGCGTGCGGGCCGGCGGGCGGCTGCTGCTCGTCCCCACCAACGCGGCGTCGTACTCGACCAGCCAGGTGCCCACCCAGCAGGTGGCCACCGCCCGCCTCCGCGCCATCGAGACGGGGCGGGACCTCGTGCAGGCGGCACCCACCGGCTACTCGGCCGTCATCGACCACCGGGGCCGCCTCCGGGACCGATCGGCACTGGGCGAGCGGGCCGTGCTCCACACGACGGTGACGCTCCGCGACGGGCGCACCCTCTACGTCCGCGCCGGGGACGCGCCGGTCGTGGCGGCGGCGCTGGCCGCCGTGGCGGGGGCGTGGGCCCCGGCCCGCCGGCGGCCCGGGCGGGGGCGGCGGGCGACCCGGTGACCTCCGAGCGGCGACGCCGGCACGGGCCGACGGGCCGGCCGCCGGGCTGCCCTCCTCGACGACCGGCCCGGCCGGCCCTACCGGGGAGATCGGCTGACGGAGCTCGCTCCTGTACCTCACCTCTCGGGCCCCGGGGATCAGTCCCCGGCGTCGGCGACGAGGTGGGGGACGGCGCGCACCTGCTCCGCCGAGCCGGGGTTTACCGTCACCTCGACCCACCCCACCAGCGGGCTGCCGTACGTCTCGACCCGGACGACGTTGGGGCGGTCGGCCAGCGGGCGGTCCCGGCGGAAGAAATGGGTGTCGCCGTGCACCAGCACCACCGGCCCCGGGAAGCGGGCGGCCTGGTCGACCAGCACGGCGAGGAACCGGTCGTAGCCGTCCACGCCCCGCTCGGCGCGCTCGGCGGCCACCACGTGCAGGCGGGGGTCGGCCTGGAAGAACACGGCGACGGCCGCCGACTTGTCGGCCAGGGCGGCGTCGAAGCCGGCCCGCAGCCAGTCGGCCACGGCGGCGTCCCGGGCCTCGAACTCGGCGCGCGCCGCCGCCCGGGAGGCGGCGCTGCGGGGCGGGCCGCCGTCGGCCGGCCCCGGCACGGCCGCCGCCGCGTTGTTGTTGCTGCCGACGACGTGGACGCCGATGGCCGTGAGGGCGCCCTCCCGCCAGCGGCTGTGCTCCGGGTACGCCGGCCGTTGCTGCACGAGGTCGAGGGGGCGCTGCCCGAAGCTGCGGCCGTCGGGGTACATCGTCCGGCGCAGGAAGGCGAGGCGCTCGAGGGGGTCCTGGCCGCTGCCCCAGCAGTCCGTCCACTCGTTGTCGCCGGGCACGTACACGAGGGGAGCGGTGAAGCGGGCAAACGTCTCCCGGGCCCGGGCGAAGACGGCGTCGTCGCACTCGCCGCCGCCCTTGAGGTCTCCCACGTTGACGGTGAACGCCACCTCCGCCGCGTTCACCTCGTCCACCAGGCGGGCGACGAGGGCGCGCTCGGCGACCGTGTACGGGGCGTCGCCCCAAACCGCGAACCGCACCGGTCGGGCGGCGGCCGTCGAAGGCGGGCCGGCGGTCGAAGGAGCGGGGGCGGTGGACGGCGCCCCTCCGCCGTCGCGGCAGGCGGCGACGGCCAGGACGCAGCCGAGAACGGCCGCCGCCCGGAAGAGTGGAGCGCTCAGGCGACGATCTCGTCGGCCAGGGCGGCCCGCAGGTCCTCGTCCCTGGTGACGAACAGGACCTTGTTGAACAGGAAGAACTTCACGATCCAGAGGACGCCGAAGGCGGCGATCACCGAGCCGTTCACGACCAGGGCCTGCGCCAGCCGGGAGTCGACGTTGTCCAGCGCCCACGACTCGGCGGCGCCGGCCGCCCACGTGGAGAACACCAGGCCGACGACGGCCAGCGCCCAGAAGGGCAGGACTTCCTTGAGCAGGTGCGACCGCCCCGTCTTGCCCCACGTCCAGCGCCGGTTCAGCCAGTAGGACGGGATGCCGCCCATGAAGAAGGCGAGGAGGTTCGACGACCGGGCCGTCCAGTGCAGCCCGGCGAACGCCCCGAACAGCGCCACCTGGCTGACGGCGACCGACACGGCGGAGACCACCGCGTAGCGGAAGGCCTTCTGCCCGCCGGGCGTACGCGTGCGCTCACGGACGTCGTTCAGCAGGGCGCGCACCGGTCGATGGTAGCGGTCGGCCCGAGCCGGCCGGTCGGCCCGAGAGCGCGACCGTCACGCCCCCATGGCGTGGTAGCCGCCGTCGACGTGGACCATCGCCCCCGTGGTGGCCGGGAACCAGTCGGAGAGCAGGGCCACGACCGCCTTGGACACCGGCTCGGCGTCGCCGGTGTCCCAGCCCAGGGGCGCCCGCCCGGCCCACGCCTCCTCGAAGGTCGAGAACCCGGGGATGGAGCGGGCGGCGACCGTGCGGATCGGGCCGGCGCACACCAGGTTCACCCGGATGCCGGCGGGGCCGAGGTCGCGGGCGAGGTAGCGGGCGGTGGACTCCAGGGCCGCCTTGGCCACGCCCATCCAGTCGTACCCGGGCCACGCCCGGGTGGCGTCGAAGTCGAGCGCCACGATCGAGCCGCCGGCCCCCTTCATCAACGGCAGGGCCGCCTCGGCCAGCGCCTTGAGGGAGTAGGCGGACACGTGCAGGGCGGTCGACACGTCGGCCCAGCCGGCCTTGAGGAAGTCGCCGCCCAGGCACGCCTCGGGGGCGAAGCCGATGGCGTGGACGACCCCGTCCAGCCTGCCCCACCGCTGCTCGAGGTCGCCGGTCAGTCGGGCCAGGTGCTCCGGGAGGGTCACGTCCAGCTCGAGCACGTCGGGCTCGGCCGGCAGCCGTCGCGCCGCCCGCCGGGTGAGGCTCATCGGCCGCCCGAACGACGTCAGGACGATCTCCGCCCCCTGCTCCTGCGCCAACCGGGCGACGGAGTAGGCGATCGAGGTCTCCGTGAGCACACCCGTGACCAGGAGCTTCTTGCCTTCAAGCAGCACGAGGGCCCTCCAAGCACGTCAGGCGCCCGGCCGTGGACGGCCGCCGCAGGCGGCCCTCCCCGGCTGGGCTCACCAGGCGCCGGCAAAGCCGGCGCAAGAGGATCGGGCGGAGGCCCGCCGCCTCCGGCGGCGGGCCGGAGCACCCCCAACTCGCCGAGCAAGCTCCGCTTGCGACGGCGATCACAGCGGCGTGTTCGAGTGGCGGCGGCGGGGGTGGCGTTCGCGTTTGGTGCGCAGGGCGGTGAACGCGGCGGCGACGGCGCGGCGGGTGTCGGCGGGGTCGATGACGTCGTCCACGAAGCCCCGCTCGGCCGCCACCAGCGACGAGCAGTAGCGGGCCGCGTAGTCCTCCTCCAGGAGCCGGCGCTGCTTCTCCCGCTCCTCGGGGTCGTCGACGGCGGCCAGCGTCCGGCCGTGCAGGATGCTCACGGCGCCTGCCGGCCCCATGACGGCGACCTCGGCACCCGGCCACGCCAGGCTCACGTCGCCGCCCAGGCCGCGCGAGTCCATCACGATGTAGGCCCCGCCGTACGCCTTGCGCAGGACCACCGACACCCGGGGCACGGTGGCGGCGGCGTAGGCGTGCACCAGCTCGGCGCCGTGGCGGATCATCCCCCGCCACTCGATGTCCTTGCCGGGCTGGAACCCGGGCGTGTCCACGAAGGTGAGCAGCGGGACGTTGAACGCGTCGCACAGCTGCACGAACCGGGCGGCCTTGCGGGAGGCGTCGATGTCGATGGTGCCCGCCATCACCCGCGGCTGGTTGGCCAGGACGCCGACGGGCATGCCGCCGATGGTGGCGAGGCCGGTCACCATGCTCGGGGCGTGGGGCGCCCTCACCTCGACGAAGGTCCCGGCGTCGACCACGTCCTCCACGACCACCCGCACGTCGTAGGACGCGGTGGCGCGGGCGGGCACGGCGGCCGCCGCGGCGGCCGTGTCCCGGTCCACGGGGTCGTCGACCCGGCGGGCGGGCGGCTCCTCGCCGTTGTTGGGCGGCAGGTAGGCGAGCACGTCCAGCGCCAGGGCCAGCGCCTCGTCCTCGTCGCGGGCCGTGGCCCACGCCACGCCGGTGCGGGTGACGTGCACGGCGGCGCCACCCAGCGCCTCGTGGGTGACCTCCTGGCCGGTGAAGCCTCGGACCCCGGCCGGGCCGCTCACGTAGGCGTACGACCGGTCGGTGACGACCACCACGTCGGCCAGGCCGAGCAGCAGGGCGGGCCCCGACAGGCACGGGCCGCTCACCACCAGGGCGACGGGGACGACGCCCGAGGCGGCGGTGACGGCGCGGGCGATCCGGCCCCAGGCGTGGAGGGAGTCGACGCCGTGGCCGACGTCGGCGCCGGACGTGGCGACCACGCCGATCACGGGCACGCCGAGGTCGGTGGCGGTGGTGACCAGGCGGCTGACGGTGTCGCCCTCGGCCGGCCCGATGGCCCCCCGGTGCTCGCCGCCACCGAGGCGGAACAGCCCGTACGAGCGGCCGTCGACCTCGGCGATCTCGGCCCGGGCGGCCGACGCCCTCCGGCGGGCCAGCGCCACGCCGGCCAGGCCGTCCACCACCCGACCCCCCGGCGGCACCGCCGGGGCGTCGAGCTCGAACGCCTGGGTCACCGGCTGCTCGTCACCCGGTCACAGGGGCGATGACGAGGGTGGCGTTGTGGCCGCCGAAGCCGAACGAGTTCGACACGACCGGCCCGGTGACGTCGCGAGCCGAGCCGTGCACCACGTCGATGCTGATGCCGGGGTCGGTGCGCTCGTGGTTGGCGGTGGGCGGCACCTTGCCGTCGCGGGCGGAGAGCAGGCTGCCGACGGCCTCGACGGCGCCGGCGGCGCCGATGAGGTGGCCGGTGACGCCCTTCATCGAGGTCACCGGCGGCGGGTCGCCGGCGAAGACCTTGACCAGGGCCTCGGCCTCGGCGGCGTCGTTGAGGGGCGTGGACGTGCCGTGGGCGTTGACGTGGCCGATGTCGGCGGCGCCCAGGCCGGCGTCCTCCAGGGCCAGCTCCATGCAGGCCACCGCCCCGCTGCCGTCGGGGGTGGGCGCGGTGATGTGGTGGGCGTCGGAGTTGCGCCCGTAGCCGAGGATCTCGCCGTGGATCCGGGCGCCGCGGGCCACGGCCAGGTCCCAGCGCTCGAGGACCAGGAAGCCGGCGCCCTCGCCCATGACGAAGCCGTCCCGCTCGGGGTCGAACGGGCGCGAGGCGCGCCGCGGGTCGTCGGCCCGGCCGCTGAGCGCCCCCATGCGGGCGAAGGCGGCCATGGCGACGGGCGTGATGGCGGCCTCGGCGCCACCGGCCAGCACGACGTCGGCCGAGCCGTCGCGGATGAACCGGAGCGCCTCGCCCACGGCGTGGGTGCCCGCCGCGCAGGCGGTGGCGATGCAGATGTTCGGGCCCTTCCAGCCGTGGCGCATGGCGATGGTGCCGGCGGTGGCGTTCGCCATCATCATGGGGACGAGGAACGGGCTGACCCGGGTGGGCCCCCGCTCGAAGAGGACCTTCTCCTCCTCCTCCTGCGTCCACAGTCCTCCGACCCCGGTCCCGGCCACCACGCCGCACCGGTTGGGGTCGATGCCGAGCTCGCCGGCGTCGGCCAGCGCGTCGGTGGCCGCCGCGAAGCCCAGCTGGGTGACGCGGTCGGCGCGGCGGGCCTCCTTGTGGCCGAAGTAGTCGGCGGGGTCGAACCCGGCCACCTCGCAGGCGAACGCCACCGGCTGGTCGGAGGCGTCGTACCGGGTGATCGGCCCGGCGGTGGGCCGGCCCTCCAGGACGGTCGCCCAGAACGAGGCCAGGTCGTTGCCCGCCGGGGTCTTGACGCCCAGGCCGGTGACCGCCACCCGCGGGCGGCCGCGGTGGTCCGTGGTTCCCTTGCTCACGTGCCCACTTGGAGCTTGCCGAGGACCACGTCGACGGCCTGGCCGACCGTCTCGATCCCGCCCAGCTCCTCCTCGGGGATCGTCACCTCGAAGCGCTCCTCGAGCGCCATCACCATCTCCACCAGGTCGAGGCTGTCGGCGTCCAGGTCGTCCTTGAAGCGGGCGTCCTCCACCACGGCGCCGGCGTCGACGCCCAGCACCTCCTTGGCGGACTCCTGCACCGCGGTCAGCACATCGGCTCGTTCCATCGTCGATTTCCCTTCAGTCTCGATCTCGGTCCTGCATGAAGAACGTCAATGACCCATACCCAGGCCGCCGTCGACGGGCACGACGGCTCCCGTGACGTAGGCGGCCCCCTCGGAGCACAAGAAGGCGACCACCGCGCCCACCTCCTCGGGGGCGCCCATTCTCCCCAGCGGCACGGCTGCCGTCATTTCCGCACGGCGGTCCTCGCCCACCGCGTCGATCATGGCGGTGGCGATGGGCCCGGGAGCGACCAGGTTCACGGTGATGCCCCGCGAGCCCAGCTCCCGGGCGAGCGAGCGGGTCAGCCCGATGAGCCCGGCCTTGGTCGCCGCGTAGTTGGCCTGGCCGGGTGCGCCGGTGGAGCCGACCACCGAGCCCATGTTGACGATCCGGCCCCACCGGCGCCGCACCATCCCCGAGGCGGCCCGCTTGCTCACCCGGTAGGCGCCGTCCAGGTTGGTCGCCACCACCGAGCGCCACTGCTCCTCGCCCATGCGCAGGAGCAGCCCGTCGGCGTTGATGCCGGCGTTGTTCACGACGATCTCGACGGGGCCCAGCGCCTGCTCGACCTCGCCGAACGCCGCGTCCACCGACGCCGGGTCGGTGACGTCGACGTGCACGGCGACCCCGCCCAGCTCGGCGGCCGTCTTCTCGGCCGACTCGCGGTTCCCGCCGTAGCCGACGGCGACCCGGTGCCCGTCGGCGGCCAGCGCCGCCGCCGTCGCCCGGCCGATCCCGCCCGAGCCGCCGGTGACCAGTGCGACCCGGCGGGCGCCCTCGGCGCTCGCCCCGGGCGGCGTCACGCCGGCTCGCCGTCCCAGCGCAGCAGGGCGCTGGCCCACGTCATGCCGGCGCCGAAGCCCGACAGCAGGACCACGTCGCCCCGCCTCAGGCGGCCCGCCTCGGACGCCTCGGCCAGCGCCATGGGGATGGACGCGGCCGACGTGTTGCCGTACCGGTCCAGGTTGACCGCCGTGCGCTCGACGGGGATGCCGAGGCGCGAGCAGCTGGCGTCGATGATCCGCACGTTGGCCTGGTGGGGCACGAAGAGGGTGACGTCGTCGGAGCCGAGGCCGGCCCGCTCCAGGGTGACGGCGGCCGAGTCGACCACGATCCGCACCGCCCGGCGGAACACCTCGCTGCCCTCCATGCGCATGTAGCGGTCGCCCACGGGCACCTCGAGCAGCGGGGCGGCGGAGCCGTCGCAGCCCAGGTCCCAGGCCAGCAGGCCGGCGTCGGGGTCGGCCGGCGGGCCGACCACGGCCGCCCCCGCGCCGTCGCCGAACAGGATGCGCGTGGCGCGGTCGTCGGGGTCGGTGATGCGGGTGAGGGTCTCGGTGCCGATGAGCAGGGTCGGCTGGCCGGCGCCCATGCCGGCCGACGCCACCAGCCCGTACACGAAGCCGGCGCAGGCGGCGCCCACGTCCAGCGCCCCGCAGCGCAGCCCCAGGGCCTCCTGGACGTGGGCGGCGGTGGACGGCAGGACCTGCACCGGTGTGCAGGTGGCGACCATCACCAGGCCGATGTCGCCCGGCGTGAGGCCGGCGTCCTTGATGGCGGCGGCGCCGGCGGCGGCGCCGAGGGTCGCCGAGGTCTCGTCCGGCCCGGCGACGCGCCGCTCGCGGATGCCGGTGCGCTCGACGATCCACGAGTCGCTGGTGTCGAGCATCTGCTCGAGATCGGCGTTGGTGAGCCGGGTCTCGGGCACGGCCATGCCGAGGCCGAGGATGGCGACGGCCAAGTCAGTGCACCCGCAGCCAGGCCACCGGCTGGTTCTCGCGCACGCGCTCGCCGGCGTGCGCCATCATCCCGAGGAGCCGGCCGGTGAAGGCGCTGCGGACGGGCACGGTGCGGCCGCCGACCTCGACCACGCCCACCACGTCGCCCTTCCGGACGACCTTGCCCTCGGGGGGCGGGGCGTCGTCGACGGGGCGGAAGACGCCCAGGGCGGGCGCCACGATCACCCGCTCGGGCACGCCCAGCTGTTCACCGTGCGACAGGATCGTCATGCCCGGGCCTCCACGAGATCGTCGGTGCCGCGAACGTGCACATCGGGAGCGATCCGCCTGGCCAGGCCGGCCAGCGTGCTCCCCGGTCCCACCTCGACCAGCTCGGTGGCGCCCAGGCGCACCAGCGTCTCGACCGACTCCCGCCAGCGCACGGGGCGCACGAGGTGGTCGGCCAGCCGGGTGCGCCATCCGTCGCCGTCGCTGTACGCCCGGGCGTCGCCGTTGGAGACGACCGGAGGGCCGGACGGGCGCAGCGGCGCCGTGGCCAGGTCCTCAGCGAACGCGGCCCGGGCCTCGTCCATCAGGGGCGTGTGGAACGCCCCGCCCACCTGAAGGCGGGTGGTGCGGCGGACGCCGGCGGCGGGGGCGGCGACCACGGCGGCGTCGATGCCATCGGGCGTGCCGGCGACCACGATCTGCCCGGGGGCGTTGTCGTTGGCGACCCAGCAGGCGTCGGGCGCGGCGGCGCACACCTGCTCGGCCTGCTCCGGCCGGGCGCCGAGGAGGGCGACCATCCGGCCTTCCCGGCGATCGGCGGCCCGTTGGGTGTGCCGGGCCCGGCGGGCGGCCAGGCGGATGCCGTCGTCGAAGGGCAGGACGCCCGCCGCGATGAGGGCGGTGACCTGGCCGAGCGAGTGGCCGGCCAGGGCGACCGAGTCCCCGAGGTCGTGGCGGGCCCGCTCCCACGCCATCAGCGAGGCCAGCAGGACGGCCAGCTGGGCGTCCTCGGTGCGGTCCAGCGAGGCCGCCGGGTCGAGGAGCAACGGCGACAGCGAGCGGTCGAGCACGCCCTCGGCCCGCTCCACGATCGACCACGCGTGGTCGTCCCGCCACGGTGCGCCCAACTCTGCCCTCTGGGCCCCCTGGCCGGGGAACATGACGCCTACAGGCACGCGGTTCGACCCTCTCCGTTGAACGGCTGGTTCCCCGTACGACCCCCGCCGTTCGCGGATCGTTACACGTTTCGTTCGAATCATTCGAGAACGGGGTATTAACGTGCGCCCGTGCCCGAACTGCGGGTCGACGAGCTGGCGGCGGCGGCGGGGGTCACGGTCGACGTCGTGCGGTCGTACCAGTCCAAGGGCCTCCTGCCCGCGCCGCGCCACTCCGGGCGCGTCGCCCTGTACGGCCCTCGCCACCTCGAGCGGCTCCGGACGATCCGCGAGCTCATGGAGCGGGGGCACTCGCTGAAGGCCATCGCCGTCATGCTGTCCGACCCGTCGGGCGGGCGCGCCGGGCCCGCCGGGCGCGAGGTCACCGCCGCCGCCGACGACGAGCGGCTCACCGTCAACCAGGTGGCCGATCGCGCCCGCGTCCCGCCGTCGCTGCTGCGGTCCCTGGAGGCGTCGGGCCTGCTGCGGCCCCTGCGGGCGGACGGGGACTGCTACTACACGCCGGCCGACGTGCGGGCCGTGCGCATGGTCCTCACCCTCGTCGGCGGCGGCGTCCCCCTGGAGGACTTCATGCGGGTGGCCCGCACCCAGATCGACGCGGCGGCGGCGGTGGCCGAGGGGGCCGTCGAGCTGTTCCTGCGCTACGTCCGCCAGCCGCTCCTCGACGCCGACCTGCCGGCCGAGGAGGAGGCGGCGCGCCTGGTCAGCGCCCTCAAGGCCATGCTCCAGGCCGCCAACGGCCTGGTGTCGTACAGCGTCGAACGGATGATGCTGAACCTGGTGGAGGCCCGCATCGAGTCGCTCGGGACGGGCGAGGAGCGCGAGGCGCTGCTGCGGGAGGTGGCCGGCCACCGGGCCGGCGCCGGCGCCCGGGTCGACCCCGGCGAGGTGCCGGCCCGGGCCGTCCCGTGACGGGGGCGGCGCCCGACCCGTACGTGGCGCTGCTGCCGCACCGCCCGCCGTTCCGGTTCCTCGACTCGGTGGAGTCGTGCGAGCCGGGGCGGTCGTGCCGCGGGCGCTACCGGGTGACGGGCGACGAGGCGTTCCTGGCCGGCCACTTCCCCGGCAACCCCGTGCTGCCGGCGGTGATCCAGCTGGAGGCGCTGGCCCAGGTCGGGGCCGTGGCCCTGCGCGCCCACCCCGACCACGCCGACCGCCTCCCGCTGTTCGGCGGCCTCGACAAGGCCCGCTTCCGCCGCATGGTGCGCCCCGGGGACGAGCTGGTGCTGGAGATCCTCATCGAGCGCCTGAGCATGCGGGGCGGGTGGGGCGACGCCCGGGCCACGGTGGACGGCAGGGCCGTGTGCGACGCCCGCATCCTGTTCACCTTCGCCGCCGGCGGGTAGCGCCCCGGCCGAGGTTCCCGGGTGACGCCGGGCACGCCTTCACCGGCGTGAACCTCGTGCCGGGGCCCGTTCGTCCCGCGCCTACCGTGAGGGGATGGCGAGGCAGCTCGAGGAACTGATCGAGACACCCGAGGTGGCGCCGCCGCCCGACGTGGGCGAGGCCCCCTACCTGAACCGGGAGCTGTCGCTGCTCGACTTCCAGGAGCGGGTGCTCGCCCTGGCCGAGGACACGAAGCTGCCCCTGCTGGAGCGGGCCAAGTTCCTCGCCATCTTCGCCAGCAACGTGGACGAGTTCCTCCAGGTGCGCGTCGCCGGCCTGAAGGACCAGGTCGCCGCCGACATCTCCACGCCGTCGCCGGACGGGATGACGCCCGTGCAGCAGCTGGCCGCCATCCGTGAGCGCCTCACCGGCCTGGTGGAGCGGCACGCCAAGGCCTTCGTGGACAGCGTGGCGCCCGCCCTGGCCGACGCCGGCATCCGCCTCTCCGACCTCGGGTCGCTGGACGACGACGACAAGAAGCACGTCGACGAGGTGTTCGACGACGTGTTCCCCGTCCTCACGCCGCTGGCCGTCGACCCCGGCCACCCGTTCCCGTACATCTCCAACCTGTCGCTGAACCTGGCCGTGATGGTGCGGGACCCGGTGACCGGCGAGCGCCGCTTCGCCCGGGTCAAGGTGCCGCCCCTCCTCCCCCGCTTCGTGGTGATGCCCGACGGCGAGCAGTTCGTGCCGCTGGAGCAGGTCATCGCCGCCCACCTCGGCTCGCTGTTCCCGGGCATGGAGATCGAGTCGCACGACGCCTTCCGCGTCACCAGGAACAGCGATCTCGCCGTGCCGGCGGACGACGCCGAGGAGGCCGACGACCTCCTCGCCGCCGTGGAGATGGAGCTGCGCCAACGCCGCTTCGGGCAGGCGGTGCGGCTGGAGGTCGAGGCCCGGATGCCCGACGAGATCCGCCGGCTCCTCCAGCGCGAGCTGGAGCTGGAGCCGGACGACGTCTACGCCGTGGAGGGGCCCCTCGGCCTCGACGGGCTGTGGGCCCTGTACGACCTGGACCGCCCCGACCTGAAGGACGAGCCGTGGCACGCCGTGACCCCTCCCGAGCTCGACCCCGGCGACGACGACAAGCCCGACGTGTTCGGGGCCCTGCGCACCGGCGACATCCTCGTCCACCATCCCTACGACTCGTTCACCACCACCGTGGAGGCGTTCGTCCGCCAGGCCGCCGCCGACCCCAGGGTCCTGGCGATCAAGCAGACCCTCTACCGGACATCGGGCGACAGCCCCATCGTGAAGTCGCTCATCCGCGCCGCCGAGCGGGGCAAGCAGGTGGCGGCCCTGGTCGAGCTGAAGGCCCGCTTCGACGAGCAGGCAAACATCGCCTGGGCCCGCGCCCTGGAGGAGGCGGGCGTCCACGTCGTCTACGGCCTGGTGGGGTTCAAGACCCACAGCAAGGCGCTGCTGGTGGTCCGCCAGGAGGAGGACGGGATACGCCGCTACTGCCACGTCGGGACGGGCAACTACAACCCCAGGACGGCGCGCATGTACGAGGACCTGGGCCTGCTGTCGTGCGACGACGAGCTGGGCTCCGACCTCACCGACCTGTTCAACTTCCTCACCGGTTACAGCCGCCAGCACGAGTACCGCAGGCTGCTGCTGGCGCCGACCCAGCTGCGCGCCCGCATCGTGTCGATGATCGACGGCCAGCACGGCGGCGACGGCGGCGGCGGCGGGCGCCCGCCGGGGCGCATCCGGATCAAGGTCAACAGCCTCGTCGACCCCACCGTCATCGACGCTCTGTACCGGGCGTCGGCGGCCGGGGTCCACGTCGACCTCATCGTGCGCGGCATGTGCTGCCTGAAGCCGGGCGTCCCCGGGCTCTCCGAGAACATCCGCGTGCGGTCCATCGTCGGCCGCTACCTGGAGCACTCGCGGATCTTCGCCTTCGGCGACGGCGACTCCCGCCCCGTGCGCTACCTGATCGGCTCCGCCGACCTGATGCCCCGGAACCTCGACAAGCGCATCGAGGTGCTGGTCCCGGTGGAGGACCCGGCGCTCCGGGACCGGCTCCGGGAGGTCCTCGACATCGCCTCGTCCGACGACGCCCTGGCGTGGGAGCTCGGCCCGGACGGCCGGTGGGCCAAGGTCGCCACCACCGACGGGGTGGACTGCCAGGCCGTGCTCCAGCGCAAGGCGCTCGAGCGGGCCCGCCGGCGCCACGGCGCCGACGCCGACCGCTGAAGCACCGGTGGCCGTCCTCCTCGTCCGCCACGCCGTCGCCGAGGACCGCCACCGGTGGGCGGGCGACGACGACGGCCGGCCCCTCACCGGCCGGGGCCGCGCCCAGGCGGAGGCGCTGGTCGGGCAGCTCCGGGCGCTGGCGCCCACCGACGTGGCATCGAGCCCGTCCCTGCGCTGCGTGGACACCGTGGCCCCGCTGGCTGCGGCCGCCGGCCTGGCGGTGCGTCCCGCCGAGGCGCTGGCCGAGGGGAACGGCGGGGCCGCCGCCGACCTGGTCCGCTCGCTCCTGGCGGCGCCGGGGACGGCCGTGCTGTGCACGCACGGCGACGTCGTCCCCGAGGTGCTGGACGCCCTCGGGGTCGGCTCGGGCGGCCGCTGCCAGAAGGGCTCGACGTGGGTCCTCGACGCCGGCGACGACGGTGGCGTGCGGGGCCTCTACCTGCCGCCGCCGGCGTGACGGCGCCCTACGAGGTGCGCGCCGCCGGCGGCATCGTGTGGCGGGTCGGCGACGGCGGAGCTCCCGAGGTGCTCCTCGTGCACCGCCCCAAGTACGACGACTGGACGATCCCGAAGGGCAAGGCGGAGCGGGGGGAGGCCGACTCGGCGTGCGCCCTGCGCGAGGTGGAGGAGGAGACCGGCCTGCGCTGCGAGCTGGGCGCGCACGCCGGCGATGTGGAGTACGAGGACCGCGAGGGCCGGCGCAAGATCGTGCGCTACTGGGAGATGCGCCCGCTGGACGGGGCGTTCCGCCCTCATCGCGAGGTCGACGAGGTGCGCTGGGTGAGCGTCCCCGACGCCGTCCGGCTCGTCTCCTACGAGCGCGACGTGCCCGTGCTGGAGGCGTTCGCCGCCCGTCACGAGGGCTGAGGGCGCGGCAGCAGCTGGTCGACCAGGCGGGGCACCGCCTCGGGCTCGAAGGGCTCGTGGAACAACAGGCGCCGGACGATGATGGGGCCGACCAGCGCCTCCGCCAGCAGCCCGACGTCGGTGCCCGCCCGGACCTCGCCGGTGGCGACGCCCTCGGCCAGCAGGCCGATCATGACCTCACGCCGCTCGCAGGTCAGCCGGCGATGGATGTCGAGCACCGCGGGGTCGCGCTCGGCGGCGTCGATGATCGCCGGGAGGCACCGGGACCACGTGGAATCGGCCAGGTTGGTGGCCACCTGCTGGAGCAGCGCCACCACCCGATCGCGGACGGGGCCGCCGGTCGGCAGGGCGAGCTCCGACCTGAGAACGCGCACGGCGTCCTCCACCACGGCGAGCTTCCCCGTCCAGTGACGGTAGATCGTGCTCTTCCCCACGCCGGCGCGCGCCGCCACCGCCTCGATGGTGAGCCCGCCGTAGCCCACCTCGCCCAGCAGCTCCAGGGCGGCGGTGAGGACGACGCGCCGCGAGCGCTCGATGCGGGGGTCGGGCTCGCGAGGCAGCGGCGTAGCCACGGCTCAGGCGACGTCCCAGGCGGCCTCGGGAGCGACGGGAGTCCCGGCCGTAGCCACGGCCGCCTCCTCGGCCCGGCGGCCGAACACCAGGGCGACACCGACGGCGGCGGCCAGGGCGAACAGTGCCGCGATCCAGCTCACCGAGTTGAAGGCGTCGGTAAACGCCGCCCCCGCCCGGGCCGCCAGCTCGGCACCGCCGGGGACTCCTCGCGCCATCAGGTCGTCGGCGATCACCGTGGCGGCGCCGACCGACTCCTGGGCCGCCTCGGCGACGGGCGGCGGCAGCGGCAGGGCGCCGAGGTCGATCGACGACCGGTACACGGCGCTGCTGATGCTGCCCAGCAGGGCGATGCCGAGCGCGCCCCCGACCTCCCGGGTGGTGTCGTTGACCGCCGAGCCGACTCCCGCCTTGGCCGACGGCACGGCACTCATGATGCTCCCGGTGGCCGGGGCCGCGGTGAGGCTCATCCCGGCGCCGAGCAGCACGAGGGCCACGGCGAGCAGGAGGTACGAGGTGTCGGTCCCCACGAGGGCGAGCACGGCGAACCCGGCGGCCACCAGCAGGAAGCCGGCGGACATCACCGGCCCCGTCCCCACCTTCTCGGCCAGAGCGGCGCTGCGGGGTGCCACCGCCACCAGCATGAGCGCCAGCGGGAGGGTGGAGAGGCCGGCGCTGAGGGGCGAGTAGCCGCGCACGAACTGGAGGTAGAGGGTCAGCAGGAAGAACAGGCCGAACATCACGAAGAAGGCGGCGGTGACGACCGCGCTCCCGACGCTCATGCGACGGTCCCGGAACAGGTCGAGTGGGAGCATCGGGTGGCGCGTCCGCCGCTCCCAGGCCACGAAGCCCACCAGTCCGACGACGGCCACCACGAAGGCGCCGGCCACCGACGCGCTCGTCCACCCCCGCTCGGGGCCCTCGATGATGCCGAACACCAGCGCGCCGAGGCCGACGAGGGACAGGAGGGCGCCCACGGGGTCGAGCGGGGTCACCTCGGGGTCGCGTGACGTGGGCGAGAAGAACGCCACGGCGGCGAGCACGGCGAGCACGACGGGCACGTTGGCCAGCACGGCGGAGCCCCACCAGAAGCGCTCGAGCAGCGCCCCCGACACGATCGGGCCGAGGGCACCGCCCGCTCCGGCGAAGCCGGCCCACATGGCGATCGCCTTGCGGCGCTCCTGGGGCGGGAAGATCGTGGCGATCAGCGACAGGGTGGCCGGCATGACGAAGGCGGCGCCCATGCCGGTGACGACCCGGCCGGCGATGACCTGGGTGGAGCTGGTCCCGATGCCGGCGACGACGGCGCCCGCGGCGAACACCACCAGGCCGAACATGAGCGCCTGCTTGCGGCCGAAGCGGTCGCCCAGCGCCCCCGCCGGCAGCAGGAGGGCGGCGAAGACGAGGGCGTAGGAATCGATGATCCACTGGAGGGCGCTGGCCGACGCGTCCAGGTCGCGCTGCATGCTCGGGAGGGCCACGTTGAGCCCGGCCACCGACATGACCACCATCACCAGCGACAGGCACATGATCCCGAGGAGGAACCACCGCCGGCGGTGGATGACGGGGTCCTCGTGGAGCGGGCCGTCCGTCGTGCGAGCTCGGGTCACGGATCGTCCTTTCGGTCGAGGGCGGGCTCGGCCACTTCAGGACTAGCACGTATCGCTGCGAAACGCTAGCGTTTCACTCGCTCCGGTCCCGGTCCCGGTCCCGGTCCCGGTCCCGGTCGCGTCGCCCCCGGCGACCGGGGGGAGACGAGATCGGCGCCGTCGCCGGCCGCCCCGAGAACCTCCCCCGCGCCCCGCCGGGCGCGCCCGGGAGCGAGAACCTCGGCTTCGCCGGGCGCCCACCGCACGAGCGCCCAGATCGACGCCTCCTCGGCCACCGCCTCGGCTCGGTCGAGCCGCATCCTCGTCCGGCGGCGGCGGTCGCGGCGGCTGGCGTTCGACTCGGGCACGGCGGCTCCGATCCGCGCCGGGGTCGGTTCCGGTCGCTGCGCCGGACGGTATGCAGCCGAGGTGTCCGGGCCTTCGACGGCCGGTGAACGCCGGCCCAAGTTCGGGTGGAGATCCGCCGCCGGCGGCGGCACCCCCGGGCGTCACCGAACGTTCCGCTCCTGTTCACCGTTCCGTGGTGGTTGCGCGACCACCGGCGAGGCAGGGTGGCCGGCCGTGGACACCGTCGCGCCCCATCTCGAAGCGTTGATCGAGACGCCGGCGCCCGTCCCGTCCCCCCCGATCGAGGAGCCCCCTTACCTCAACCGGGAGCTGTCGCTGCTGGCCTTCCAGGAGCGGGTGCTGGCCCTCGCCGAGGACGGCTCGCAGCCGCCCCTCGAGCGGGCCAAGTTCCTGGCCATCGTGGCGGGCAACGTCGACGAGCTCTTCCAGGTGCGGGTCGCCGGGCTGAAGGACCAGTTGGCGGCCGGCGTCGACACGGCGTCGCCCGACGGGCTCACGCCCGCCGAGCAGCTGCGGGCGATCCGCGACCGGCTCACCGGCCTGGTGGCGCGCCACTCCCGGGCGTTCCTCGACGGCGTGGTGCCGGCGCTGGCGGGGGCGGGCATCCGCCTGGTGGACTGGGAACAGCTCGACGACGACGACAAGAAGCACGTCGGGGCGGTGTTCGACGACGTCCACCCGGTCCTGACGCCCCTGGCCGTCGACCCGGGCCACCCCTTCCCGTACATCTCCAACCTGTCGCTGAACCTGGCCGTGATGGTGCGGGACCCGGTCAGCGGCCAGCGCCGCTTCGCCCGCGTCAAGGTCCCGCCCGTGCTCCCCCGGTTCCTGGCCATGCCGGACGGCGAGCGGTTCCTCCCCCTGGAGCAGGCGATCTCGGCCCACCTCGACTCGCTCTTCCCCGGCATGGTCATCGAGTGCCACTTCGCGTTCCGCGTCACCCGCAACACCGACCTCACCCTCCAGGCCGACGCCGAGGAGGCGGACGACCTCCTCGCCGCCGTGGAGATGGAGCTCCGGCAACGCCGGTTCGGCCAGGCCGTCCGCCTGGAGGTCGACGCCACGATCTCGCGCGAGGCCCGGTCGCTGCTGGAGCGGGAGCTGGAGCTCGGCCCCGAGGACGTCTACGAGGTCGCCGCCCCCCTGGGCCTGGGCGGGCTCTGGGCGCTGCACGACCTCGACCGGCCCGACCTCAAGGACGAGCCGTGGGCCGGGCTGACCCCGCCCCCCTTGGCCGACGACCGGCCCGACGTGTTCGCCGCCGTGCGCCGGGGCGACGTCCTGGTGCACCACCCCTACGAGTCGTTCACCACCACGGTCGAGGCGTTCATCCGCCAGGCCGCCGCCGACCCGGCCGTGCTCGCCATCAAGCAGACGCTGTACCGCACGTCGGGCGACAGCCCCATCGTGGAGGCGCTCATCCGGGCGGCCGAGCGCGGGAAGCAGGTCTCGGTCCTCGTCGAGCTGAAGGCGAGGTTCGACGAGGAGGCGAACATCGCCTGGGCCCGCGCCCTGGAGGAGGCGGGCGTCCACGTGGTCTACGGCCTGGTCGGCTACAAGACGCACAGCAAGACCGCACTGGTCGTCCGCCAGGAGGAGGACGGCATCCGCCGCTACTGCCACGTGGGCACGGGCAACTACAACCCCAAGACGGCGCGCACCTACGAGGACCTGGGGCTGCTCTCGAGCGACGACGACCTCGGCGCCGACCTCAGCGACCTGTTCAACTTCCTCACCGGCTACAGCCGCCAGCAGCGCTACCGCAAGCTCGTGCTCGCCCCGACGCAGCTGCGGGCGCGCATCATCGACCTCATCGACGGCGAGTGCGGAGGTGAGCGCCCCGGGCGCATCCGCATGAAGGTGAACAGCCTGGTCGACCGCCCGGTGATCGACGCCCTGTACCGGGCGTCGGCGGCCGGCGTGCGGATCGACCTCGTCGTACGGGGCATGTGCTGCGTGCGGCCCGGCGTCCCCGGCCTCTCCGACAACATCCGCGTCCGTTCGATCGTGGGGCGCTACCTCGAGCACTCGAGGATCTTCGCCTTCGGCGACGAGGCCGCCGGGCCCGTGCGCTACCTCATCGGGTCGGCGGACCTCATGCGGCGGAACATGGACCGGCGCATCGAGGCGCTGGTCCCCGTCGAGGCCCCCGAGCTGCGGGACCGCCTGGGCGAGATCCTCGACGTTCTCCTGGCCGACGACGTCCTGGCCTGGGAGCTGGACGGCGACGGCCGGTGGCGCAAGGTGGAGACGGTCGCCGGCGTGTGCTGCCAGGCGGTGCTCCAGGAACGGGCCCGGGCCCGCGCCCGGCGACGCCGCGACGCCGACGATTGAACCGGCGGGCCGGTTCAGGAAGGGCGGCCGTGGCGGGCCAGGGCGGCGTTGTCCCAGCCCGGCGTGCCCGTCACGTCGCGGGTGCACCACGCGGGGGGCGTGAAGCGGCGGGCCTCCTCCTCGGACGCGAACTCGACCTCGGCGGTGCACAGCCCGGACAGCGCTCCCTCGTAGACGTCGACGTCGGCCACCCGCTCGCCGACCCGGACCCGGTGGCGCACCTTCTCGACGCGTCGCCCCTCCGTGAACGGCCACAGGGCCTCCGCGGCGGCGACGCCGATCACCACCTCGACCTCGGTGCGGCGCAGGCCGCGGCCGGCCTTCACCGTGAGCGTCGCGTCCGCCCCGGCGATGCGGACCCGGACCTGAACGTCGCCGTCCTCGGCCAGATACCCTTGCCGCAGGCGCACGCCGGGGCCCAACCCGTCGGAGGGCGGTTCGTCCACCACGAACTTCCGCTCGATCTCCGTCGTCACGGCACCAAGCATGCGCCATCCGCCGCCGGCGGCGGAAGTCGCCCGACCGCCGGACATCCCGTGCCCGAGTGAACCCCACCGCCTTCACCTCCTCGTCGTCGAGCCCGTCGGGCGTGCTCGACGCGCTGGCCGCCGCCGGGTTCGAGATCGGTCCGCCACGGGCGCTGCGCCGCACGGTGGTCGACACGTTCGACGGCCGGCTCCACCGCGCCGGCCTCCGTCTCGAGGTGCGGGGCGCCGGGAACGGGGCGGAGGTGGTGCTGGACGACGGCCGGTCGTCGCCCGCCCGCGCCCCGGCGGCCACCGCGCCGCGACGAGCCGCCGACCTCCCCGCCGGGCCGCTCCGCTCCCGCCTCGGCCCGGTCCTCGACGTGCGGGCCCTGGTGCCGCTGGCCACGGTCACGGCCACCGTGCGCCCGGCGGTGCGGCGCGACGCCGAGGGAACGGCGCGGGTCACGGTGGACGTGCACGACGACCTGGCGGTGGACGGGGCCCCGGTGGGGCCGCCGTGGGCGGCCGAGCTGCGGGCGGGCGCCGGGTACGCCAAGGACGCCGCCTCGGCCCGCGCCCTGCTGCGGTCCCTCGGGCTGAAGGCCGGCGCCGGCGACGTGCTCGACCAGGCCCTGGCGGCCGCCGGCGTCGCCCGCCGCGGCTTCACCGGCTCGCCCACCATCGCCCTGGCCGCCGACGAGCCCGCCCTCCCCGCCTTCCGCCGCGTGCTCGCCAACCTGATGCTCGCCGTGGACGCCAACTGGCAGGGGACCGTGGACGACGTCGACCCCGAGTTCCTCCACGACCTGCGGGTGGCCGTCCGCCGCACCCGCTCCGTGCTGGCCCAGGGCCGGCGGGTGCTGCCCGCCGACGTGCGGGCGACGTACCGGGAGGCCTTCGGCTGGCTGGGCGGGGTCACCGGGCCGTCCCGGGACCTCGACGTGTACGGCATCGAGTGGGACCGCTACGTGGGGCCGCTCGGCCCCGACGTCGCCGCCGACCTGGAGCCGGTCCGCCGCCACATCGAGAGCCTGCGGTCGTCGGCCCACGCCGAGCTCTCCGACGTGCTCCGCTCCGAGCGCTACCGGGAGGTGACCGACGGCTGGCGGGCGTGGCTGGCGGGCGCCGGGCCGGTCGCCGGGGCGGGGAGGGACGCCGGGCGGGCCATCGGCAAGGTGGCCGCCGGGCGCATCCGGGACGCCCAGGCCCAGGTCCTCGAACGGGGCCGGGGGATCTCGGCGGCGACGCCGGCCGAGGAGCTGCACCAGCTTCGCAAGGATGCCAAGAAGCTGCGCTACCTGCTCGAGTGCTTCGGCGGGCTCTACGCGCCGGCGCCGCGCAAGGCCTTCGTCCAGCGGCTGAAGGCCCTGCAGGACAACCTGGGGCAGCACCAGGACGCCGAGGTGCACGTCGCCCAACTGGAGGAGATCGCCGCCGGGTTGCCCGAGGGCAGCCGCGGCCCGGCGACGCTGGTCGCCCTGGGCCGGCTGAGCGAGAGCATCGACCGGGCCCGGCGGTCCGCCCGCCAGGAGTTCGCCGGGCGCTTCCGCTCCTACGACACCAGGGCGACGGCCCGCTCCCTCGACGCGCTGCTCGACTCGTCGCCGTGACCGCGGTCCTCGCCACCTACAGCATCAAGGGGGGCGTCGGGAAGACGACCTCGGCGGTGAACCTCGCCTACGAGGCGGCCCGGGCCGGCGCCCGGGTGCTGGTGTGGGACCTCGACCCGCAGGGCGCCGCCAGCTTCTACCTGCGCGTGCGCCCCCGCGTGAAGGGCGGCTCCGAGCGGCTGGTGACCAGGGGCGGGCTCGACCGCCACGTCCGGGGCACCGACGTCCCCGCCGTCGACCTGGTCCCGGCCGACTTCTCCCTCCGCCACCTCGACCTCCACCTGGACGGGACCAGGCGGCCGACGGAGCGGTTGGCCGCCCTCCTCGCCCCCCTCGCCCCGGCGTACGACGTCGTCCTCCTCGACTGCCCGCCCAGCATCTCCCTGGCCAGCGAGGCGGTGTTCGGCGCCGCCGGCGGCCTCGTCGTCCCGGTGGTCCCGACGACCCTGTCGTCCCGCACGCTGGCCCAGCTGGCCGGGTTCCTGGAGGGCCAGCCCGGGGCTCCGCAGCTGCTGCCCCACTTCGCCATGGTCGACCGCCGCAAGAAGCTCCACCGCGACCAGCTGGAGGCGCTGGCGGCGGCGTGGCCCGCCTTCCTCACCACCGTGATCCCGAACGCCAGCACGGTGGAGCGCATGGGCGTGGAACGGGCGCCGGTGGGCGCGTTCGCCCCCGCGTCCGCCGCCGCCCGCGCCTTCCGCCAGCTGTGGGCGGAGATGGCGGCCCGACTCTGGCCGTGACCATCCCCCCCGCGCTCTAAAGGAGGGTGGCGGCCAGCGAGGCGAGCGGGCTGCGCTCGCCCTCGGTCAGGCGGATGTGGCCGAACAGCGGGCCGCCCCGGCCGCTGCCGAAGGCGGCCGTGAGCACCGACATGGCGTTGTTGTCGGCCGAGAGGAAGGGGGCGTCGATCTGGCTGGTGTCGCCGGTGAACACCACCTTGGTGCCCTCGGCCGCCCGGGTCAGGACGGTCTTGGCCACGCTCGGCTCGAGGTTCTGGGCCTCGTCGACGAGCACCCAGGTGGCGTGCAGCGAGCGGCCCCGCAGGTAGGTCACCGACTCCATCGTGAGGCGGCCCTCGGCGGTGATCTGGGCCAGGATCTCGTCGGCCGCCGCCTTGCGCCGCCCGTCGCTGACCGCCACCACCGCGTCGTGGATGGCGCCCATCCACGGGTCCAGCTTCTCGTCGAGCGTGCCCGGCAGGAACCCGAGGTCCTGGCGGCCGACGGCCACGACGGGCCGGAAGATCGCCATGCGCTCGTAGCGGCGGGACGACGGGTGGTTCCACACCTGGTCGAGACCGGCGGCGATGGCGAGGAGGGTCTTGCCCGTGCCCGCCGGCCCGTCGAGGGCGACCACGGAGACCTCGGGGTCGACCAGCAGGTCGAGGGCGAGCCGCTGTTCCACGTTGCGGGGCCTCAGGTCGAACGCCTCGACGTTGGGGCGCAGGACGTGGAGCGCGTCACCCCGGCGGCGGGCCAGGGCCGACTGCTGCCCGGCCCGGAGCACGGCGAACTCGTTCTCCCCCAGCCCGTCGGCGCCCGGCACGTCGGCGACGGCGAGGTGGCGCTCGGCGAACAGGCGGTCGATCATGGGCCCGTCCAGGCCGGCGATGGTGTGCCAACCCGGGGAGTCGCTGTTACGCCCGTAGGCGGGGACGGGGACGTACTCGCGGGCGGCGAGGCCGAGATGGGCGGCCTTGATCCGCAGCGCGGCGTCGTTCGACACCACCTCGACGGGCCCGCCCTCGCGCTGGATGCCGAGGGCGGCGGCGATGATCCGGTTGTCGGGCACCGCCAGGTCGAGGTGGTGCCCGAGCGCCGGCCCCGGGTCGAGGCCGTTGAGGACGACGGCCAGGGTGCCGGAGTGGTCGAGCGTGACGGGGTCGACGAGCGATCCCCCGGCCGCCACCCGCAGGGCCTCGATGCGGCGGAGGGCGTCCCGGGCCGCCGCACCGACGCCGTCGGGACGCCCCTTCAGCCCGTCCAGCTCCTCGATCACGGTGAAGGGGATCCGGACCGCGCACCCCTCGAACTCCCCGATGGCCCCCGGATCGGCGACCAGCACCGAGGTGTCGACGACCACCGTCTTGGTCACGGGCGCGACGGCGCGGAGGTCCATCGGGTCACCATGCCAGCCCGGCTGGGCCAGCGGGTGGACGCCGCCGCGTGCGGCGCGCGAGGTCATCCCGCGTCGGGACCTGTGGAGGCGCGTGCCCGCGGCCGGCCCCTGCCGTCGTCCGGCCCGGGCCGGAACGACGCCGCACCGTGCGGCGGCGCCGTCTCCGATCCCCTCGGTTCGTTCGATGCCGCCGGAGAGCCGGGCGCCGGTGGGGTGCGCCCGGCCCTCCGAGGTGGTGGCCCGCCGCCGGCGGTGACCGTAGGAGACGCCGGTGCCCGCCCGTTCGCCGGCCGGTGAACGAGCCGGGAACAGGCGGTGGAGGTCCTGGCGCGCCGGCGGGGGTGCCGAACCCGGTCCATGAGGACGGGCCCGTCCCTACAGGACGCCCTGCCTCCAGGGGCCGGTGACGGCGAAGGTGATCCCCGGGCTCTGGATGTTGAGGAACAACCAGTTGCCGTTCTTCGGCTCGAAGGTGGCGCCGCACCACTCGGAGCCGGTGAAGTCGGTGCTCGTGTACCCCCTGGCCGCCCGCACCTCCTCGGGGAGCACCACGGCGTTCTGGGCGAACCTGAAGATCTCGCCGCCCGGCGTGAGCCCGTGCACGAACTCGAGCCCGCTCCCGTCCTCGCACAGCACGACGCCGCCGCGCGGGCTCACGCACACGTTGTCCGGTGCGTTGAGCACGTTGGCGTCGGTCGACGCGTAGACGGCGGTGAACGTCTGCGCCGCCGGGTCGAGGGCGAACACCTGGCCCTGGCTCACCGGGCCCCCGTTGGTGGCGACCACGTAGACGACGCCGTTGCCGTACCAGGCGCCCTCCCCGCGGCTGATGCGGGCCGCACCCTTGGGCTGGACCTGCTGCCACGTCGAGGGCTGGCCCGGTGCCCAGTCGGCGACGTCGACCGCGACCCACTCGGCGACGGTGTCCGACGTGCCCGTCGCCCACGGCTTGGTGTCGGTGGTCGAAGCCAGGCGCATGGCCTCGAGGTCGCCCCCCTGAGCCAGGTCCGCCGGGACCACCGGCCGGAAGCGGTACAGCGCCGACGACGAGGCGTCCTCGGTCAGGTACACGAACCCCGTGGCCGGGTCCGTCGCCGTGGCCTCGTGGGAGAACCGGCCCATGGACCTGAGCGGGACCGGCGAGCCCACGCCGTCGGCCGGGACCTCGAAGACGTAGCCGTGACGGACGCCGCCCACGACGTCGGTGGTCTCCTCGCACGTCAGCCAGGTGCCCGCCGGCGTGGGGCCGCCGGCACAGTTGCGGATGGTGCCCGTCAGGCTGGCCCAGCTGTCCACCAGCTCCCCCTTGTCCGGGTCGAACACCAGCGTCGTGGTGCCGCCGCCGGCGGCCGGGTCGTAGGTGAGCGACGGCCCGGCGAACGGCGTGGCGCGCCCGCGCTCGTGGTTGCGGACGAGGTGGACCCGGTCCCCGACCCGGAACGCGGCCATGCCGTCGTGGCTGCCCGGCGTGGGCGTCCCGTCGGACATGGGGTCGTGGGTCCAGCCGAAGCTCAGGTACTCGAAGCCCCGGGGCAGCATCAACAGCTCCAGCCCCGTGGTCTGGTCCCGTGCCGGGTGGAGCGGGCCGTAACCGGCGTCCCCGGAGACCTTCGCCCCGGCAACGCCGGCACGGCCCGGCGTCGCGCCCGCCGCCCGCCGGGCGAGGGCGCCGAACGGCCCGATCGCCGCCCCTGCCGCTCCGGCCGCCAGCGCTCCCCGGAGGAAGCCCCTCCGGTCGACACCCGCGGCCTGCTCCTTCGTCTGACTCACATGCCCTCCTCGGTCTCGTCGGCCCGGGCGAAGCTAGGGGCCGGAGTTGGCTCCGAGATGGCCCGGCCGTGGCCGGCGGGAGACGATTCCCCGAACAGTCGGGCGACGCCGTCAGGCGCCGCGGCGCTCCCGCCACCGAGGGGGCAGCTCCACCGCGTCCACATGGAGACGGCGGCCGGTGACGTCCTCGAACAGGGCGCGCTTGCGGCGCGCGCCCCACAGCTCGAGGTCGGCGTCGCTGGTGGCGTGCACCCGGAGCTCGACGCGTTCGTCGTCGATTGAGACGTCGATCGCCTCGACCGCCCCGGCGTGCGCCCGGTCCAGCCCGTCGGCCACCTGGAGGAGGGCGGTGAGGAACCGCACCGCCGGTCTCTCGTCGGGGTCGATGTTGGCGTACGGCTCGAAGGAGGGCTTCGGTTCGCCCTGGCGGTGGTAGCGCCCGAGGGTCGCCAGCACGAGCACCTCCTGGGGCGAGAACCCCCGGAGGCGGCCGTGCTGGATCAAGTACGCGGTGTGCTTGTGGTGCCCCTCCCCGGAGACGTGCTCGCCGATGTCGTGGAGAAGGGCGGCGTGCTCCAGGAGCTCGCGGTGGTGCTCGGACAGCCCGTGCAGCTCGGCCGTCTCGTCGAACAGGCGCAGGGCGAGCCGGGCGACCTGGCGGGCGTGGTCCTCGCGCCAGCGGCAACGACGGCACAGGTCGAGCACCGACTCCGTCCGCATGACCCTCGGGTCACCGGCGGCGTCACCGTCCCCCGCCGCATCGAGCGCGTCCAGCACCATGCCCTCGCGCAGCGCCCACTCGCCCACCACCATCTCGTCGAACCCGAACAGCTCCAGGGCGACCAGGGCCAGCAGCGAGCCGGCCGGCACCAGCTCGGCCCGGCGGGCGTCCAGCCCCGCCATCTTCCGGCGTTGCGACGCGGTCTGGGCGACGAGGTCCTCGTGGAGCGACTCCAGCGCCTCTCGGGCGACGTGCAGCTGGTTGACCGAGATGGGGACGGCGCCCGTCTCACGGGCAGCCGTCATCTTGGCCAGGTCGCAGAACGTGCCGCTCGTGCCCACCAGCAGCGTAGGGCCGAACCCGCCGACCTGCTCGGCGAACGGCTCGAGCACGGACACCATGCGCTTCCTCAGGCGCTTGAGGTCACCGGGCTTGGGCGGGTCGTTGCGGACCAGCTCGGCCGTCAGGCGCCCGACGCCCAGCTTCACGCTGGTCGCCCAGTGCAGCGCCGCGACGTCGCCCACCACGATCTCCAGGCTGCCTCCGCCCAGGTCGAGGCACAGCGCCGGTCCGGGCTCGATCAGCACGCTGGCCTGGACGGCCCGGAAGATCAGCGCCGCCTCCTCCCGCCCGCTGATGACCTTGACGTCCACACCCGCCTCCGCCCGGAAGCGCTCGACGAGGGCGGCGCCGTCCTCGGCCTCGCGGATGGCGGCGGTGGCGCAGGCGACGATCTCGCTGACGCCCGCCGCCTCGGCCAGCGCCCGGAAGCGCCGCACCGCCTCGAGCGCCCCCTCGCTCGCCCCCTCGCCCAGCCGGCCGGTGCGGGCCACCACCTCGCCCAGGCGCAGCATCTCCTTCTCCCGCAGCACCGGCACGAACGTGCCGTCGGGGCGCGACTCGGCCACGAGGAGGTGGAACGAGTTGCTGCCCAGGTCGAGGGCGGCGATGCGCACACCCAACGGTACGGGAGGCGGCGACGGGCCCGGGGGTGCCGACGTGAACGTCATCGGAACGGGCGCCGAACTCCCCGGGCGTGACACGTCGGTTTCATCCAGACGTCATTTCCCCGCCGACCCGAGGCCACACCCGCGCCACCACCCGCCGGTAGCGTCGCCGGGACGGTCGCGTCTCCCGCCGGCCCACGACCCGGCAGGAGGGCGGCCCAGGTCCCGGCGGCAGCCGGCGTCACCGGCCGGCTGCCGCCCCCCGGACGGCAGCCGGTGCAGGCCTCGCGGTCGCGGTCCGGTCCGCGGGCGCCTTCGATGTTCAACCGCCGTTCACCTGGCGTCCATCCGCCGGTGTGCCCCCGGTCAGGGCCGTTCCCTACGGTACGGGGCGAGGGACCGCGACACGGACCGGCCGTGCGACGACCCACAGGAGGGCTCTTCCGACCATGAGGCGATCGAGTGCGGGATTCGTCCGGGTGCTGGCGGCGGCGGCCGCGGCGGCGCTGGTGCTGGGAGCCTGCGGAGGCGACGACGACGCCGCAGGCGACGCCGCCGGCTCGGGGTCGGGAGCCGAGCTGTCGGGTGCGATCACCATCGACGGGTCCTCGACGGTGGCGCCCGTCAGCGAGGCCATCGCCGAGGAGTTCCGCACCGAGCAGCCCGGCGTGGACGTCTCCGTCGGCACCTCCGGCACCGGGGGCGGCTTCAAGAAGTTCTGCAACGACGAGATCGACATCGCCGACGCGTCCCGCCCGATCAAGGACGAGGAGGTGGCGGCGTGCGAGGCGGCCGGCGTCGACTACACGGAGTTCCGGGTCGGCCTCGACGGGCTGGCCATCGTCACCTCGGCCGAGAACGCCTTCCTCGAGTGCCTGACCATCGAGCAGCTGGGCACCATCTTCAAGGAGGGCGGGGCCTCCACCTGGGACCAGGTCGACCCGAAGTTCCCGGCCGAGAAGATCGCCATCTTCGCCCCGGGGACGGACTCGGGGACCTACGACTTCTTCGTCGAGGAGGTCCTGGGCGCCCCCGACGACGAGGGGAGCCTGAAGGCCCGCACCGACTACACGGCGTCGGAGGACGACAACACCCTCGTGCAGGGCATCAAGGGTGAGAAGAACTCGTGGGGGTACTTCGGTTTCGCCTACTTCACCGAGAACGAGAGCGTCCTCAAGGCCGTCGAGGTGGCGGGCGAGGACGGCACCTGCGTGGAGCCCAGCGACGAGACCGTCGAGTCCGGCGACTACCCGCTGAGCAGGCCGCTCTTCATCTACGTCAAGAACTCGGCGCTGAGCCGTCCGGAGGTGCAGGAGTTCGTCCGGTTCTACCTGGAGACGACGCCCGAGCTGATCACCGACGTGGGCTACACCCCGGCTCCTGCCGAGGACTACGAGAAGGGCCTCGAAGCCCTCGAGTCGGCGGGCTAGTCCCGCTGGCGGACGCTGGCTGGCGGACCGGCCGGCAGCTAGCGTCCGCCCGTTCGCAGCCATGGCGACCTCGATCCCCATCCCCGACCGCAACATCACCCGCCACCGGTCACGACCGGGTGAGCGGGCCGTGGTCGGGCTCCTCGCCGTTTGCGCCGTCGTCTCCGTGCTGGTCACGCTCGGGATCATCGCCGTCCTGGCGGGCGAGACGATCAGCTTCTTCGCCAAGGTGCCGGTCCTCGACTTCCTGACCGGGACGCGCTGGGCGCCCCTCGGTGGCCGGGTCGAGGCCGGTGACTTCGGGGTCCTCCCGCTGATCAACGGGTCGCTGATGATCGCCGTCGGCTCGCTGTTCGTCGGGCTCCCGCTGGGGCTCGCCACCGCCGTCTACCTGGCGGAGTACGCCCGGCCCCGGGTGCGGTCCGTCGTCAAGCCGGTGCTCGAGGTGCTCGCCGGCATCCCTACCGTGGTGGTGGGGTTCTTCGCCCTGAACTTCGTGACGCCGACGCTCCTGCGACCGATCTTCGGCGACGAGCGCGTGTTCATCTTCAACGCCGCCGCCGGCGCCGTCGCCGTGGGCCTGATGATCCTGCCCGTCATCGCCTCGATCAGCGAGGACGCCATGCGCGCCGTCCCCCAGGCGCTGCGGGAGGCCGCCTTCGGCATGGGGGCGAGCAGGCGGGTGGTGGCCCTGCGGGTGGTGATGCCCGCCGCCCTGTCGGGCATCGCCGCCTCGGTGATCCTGGCCGTCTCCCGGGCCGTGGGCGAGACGATGGCGGTCACCATCGCGTCGGGCAACACGCCGCGGCTGACCACCGACTTCTTCGACTCCATCCAGACCCTCACCGCCTACATCGCGCAGACGGTGAGCGGCGAGGCGGCCGCCGGGTCCATCCGCTACGAGTCGCTCTTCGCCGTGGGCGCCACGCTGTTCCTCATCACCCTGGGCATGAACCTCCTCAGCATCCGCCTCGTGCGCCGGTTCCGGCAGGCGTACCAGTGACGGCCGTCGCCGTCGGGGCACCCGCCGGCCTCGGCCGGGGCGCCAGCCGGACCCGACTCAGCCTCCTGCTCGACGGCGTCGCCGCCTTCAGCCTTTTCCTGGGGACGTTCCTCGGCGTCGTCGCCCTGGGGCTGCTCCTGGTGACGATCTACGACCGGGGCTGGGACCGGCTGGCGGCCGACCCGGGCGCCTTCTTCGGCAACTTCGTGTCCCGGTTCCCCGCCCGGGCCGGGATCAAGGCGGCCCTGTACGGGACGATGTGGCTGATGGGGCTCACCGCGCTGTTCAGCTTCCCCGTCGGCGTCGGCGCCGCCGTCTACCTCGAGGAGTTCGCTCCCAGGAACCGCCTCACCAACCTCATCGAGGCCAACATCGCCAACCTGGCCGGGGTCCCCTCGGTGGTCTACGGGATCCTCGGCCTCGGCGTGTTCGTGCGGTTCCTGGGGATGGGCCCCAGCCTGCTCGCCGGCGGCCTGACCCTCGGCGTGATGAGCCTCCCGGTCATCATCATCGCCGCGCGCGAGTCGCTGCGCGCCGTTCCCGAGTCGGTGCGGCTGGCCGCCTACGCGCTGGGGGCCACCAAGTGGCAGGCGGTGCGCCACCACGTGCTCCCGGCGGCCATGCCGGGAACGATGACCGGGGTCATCCTGTCGCTGTCCCGTGCCATCGGGGAGACGGCCCCCCTCCTCGTCATCGGTGCCGCCGTCTCCATCTTCAACACCCCCGACGACGTGCGCGACCCGTTCTCGGCGCTCCCCGTGCTGATCTTCAACTGGACCAGCCGGCCGCAGCCGGCGTTCGCCGAGGCGGCGGCGGCCGCGAGCATCGTCCTGCTCGCCATGCTGCTGGCGATGAACGCCGTGGCCATCTTCGTCCGCAACCGATTCTCGACCCGGTGGTGACCACGTGCCCGACCCGAATGCCACGTTGAGCCAGTCAGCGGGCGCCCCCGGCACCGCCGGCCCCACCCGGCGACCGGAGGTGCCGGCCGCCGACGACCCCCCCACGGTGGCCGCCGGAGCGCCGGTGTTCCGCATCGACGACCTGAGCTTCTTCTATGGGGCCTTCCGGGCCATCCGCGGCGTCACCATGGACATCGCCGAGAACCGGATCACGGCCGTGATCGGCCCGTCCGGGTGCGGCAAGAGCACGTTCATCCGCTGCCTCAACCGGATGAACGAGCTCATCCCCGGCACGCGCGTGGAGGGGCGCATCGCCTACCACGACCAGGACCTGTACGGCGACGACGTCGACCCCATCGAGGTCCGGCGGCGCATCGGCATGGTGTTCCAGAAGCCCAACCCGTTCCCCAAGTCCATCTACGACAACGTGGCCTTCGGGCCCCGGGTGAACGGGATGAAGCCGTCCAGCATGGACGACCTCGTCGAGGAGTCCCTGCGCAAGGCGGCCCTGTGGGACGAGGTGAAGGACAAGGTCAAGAAGAGCGCCTTCTCGCTGTCCGGCGGCCAGCAGCAGCGCCTGTGCATCGCCCGCTGCATCGCCGTCCGCCCCGACGTCATCCTGATGGACGAGCCGTGCTCGGCCCTCGACCCGCTGGCGACCAACCGCATCGAGGAGCTCATGATGGAGCTCAAGCGCGACTACACGATCGTGATCGTCACCCACAACATGCAGCAGGCGGCCCGGGTGTCCGACCGGACCGCCTTCTTCACCGCCGAGGTGAGCGACGAGGGCCGGGAGCGCACCGGCGTGCTGGTGGAGTTCGACCGCACGGAGCGCATCTTCACCGCCCCCTCCGACCGCCGCACCGAGGACTACATCACCGGCCGCTTCGGCTGACCGCTGCGCTGTCAGCCCGGCCGCAGCGAGCCGTCCGGCGCGGCACCGGGCGGACCGGGCACGACGTCGGCACCCTCGTGGTCGTCGGCGGAGACGTCGTCCTCCGACCACTCGCCGGTGACCATGAACCGCACCCGGCCGCTCACGTTCACGGCGTGGTCGGCGATGCGCTCGTAGTACCGGCCCACCAGGGCCACCTGGACGGCCCGGTGGAGCGACGCCTCGTCGGGGGCACCGCCGGCGAAGATGGCCCGGAACAACGACTTCTGGAGATCGTCCATGACGTCGTCCATGTCGACGAGCGCCGCCGCCTGCAGGGGGTCCCCGTCCCGGAAGGCGGTGATGGCCAGCCGCGCCTGGTCGGCCGCCTGGGCCCCCATGCGCTCGATGAGCCCGCGGAGCTTGGGGTCGAGACCGTGCGGGTAGAGGCGACGCGTCGTCTTGGCGACGTTGACCATCAGGTCGCCGCACCGCTCCACCTCGTGGATCACCCGGAGGATGGCGACGACGGTGCGCAGGTCCCGCGCCATGGGGTTCTGGCGGGCCAGGACGACGTAGGCGCTCTCCTCGATCTCGTGGGTCAGGGCGTCCATGTCGGCGTCCGACGCCACCACCCGCTCGGCGGCGGCCAGGTCGGCGTCGAGCAGGGCCTGCGTCCCCGCCGTGATCTCCTCGATGGCCATGGCGCCCAGCCGCACGGTGTCGTCCACCATCTGCTGGAGCTGCTCGTGGTAGCGCTTGCGGGTGTCACCCATCGGCGCCAGTGTCGCACGCGCGGCGGGCGGGCTCGCCTGCCCCGTCAGGGAGCCACCTTCTCGTAGCGGTAGCCCAGGCCGCGGATGGTGACGATCCGCTCGGGGTTCGACGGGTCGACCTCGAGCTTGGACCGCAGCCGCTTGATGTGGACGTCCAGGGTCTTGGTGTCGCCGACGTAGTCCGTCCCCCACACCCGGTCGATGAGCGTGTCCCGGGTGAGGACCCGCCCGGCGTTGTCGAGCAGCACCTCCAGCAGGTCGAACTCCTTGAGGGGCAGGGCCACCAGGTCGCCCCGGACGGTGACCTCGTGGCGCTCGGGGTCGAGCCGGACGTCGCCCACCTCCAGCACGGCACCGCTCGAGCCGGCCGACTCGTCGTCGCGCGGGGCCCGGCGCAGCACGGCCCGCATCCTGGCCACCAGCTCGCGGAGGCGGTACGGCTTGGTCACGTAGTCGTCGGCTCCCACCTCGAGGCCGACGACCGTGTCGATCTCCGATCCCTTGGCCGTCACCATGATGATCGGCGTGCGCGAGCGCTGGCGGATCTCGCGGCAGACGTCCACCCCGGACAGGCTGGGCAGCATGACGTCCAGCAGGACGAGGTCGGGCCGCACCGCGTCGAAGAGGGCGAGGGCGGTGATGCCGTCCCTCGCCACGTGCACGAGGAAGCCCTCCCTCTTCAGCCCCACCACCAGGGCCTCCACGAACGAGTCCTCGTCCTCCACGACCAGGACGGTGGGCAGGGTCTCGGCCATGGCGCTCCTCATCCGGCGTCGGCCATCAAGCCGACCGGTCCCGGCGTCGCCGGCAGGCGCAGGGTGAACGTGGAGCCCTCGCCCTCCACGGACTCGACCAGCACGTCTCCGCCGTGGTTGGAGGCGATGTGGCGGACGATCGAGAGGCCCAGCCCCGTCCCTCCGGTGTCGCGACCCCGGCCGCGGTCGACGCGGTAGAAGCGCTCGAAGATGCGGCCCAGGTCCCTCGACGGGATGCCGATGCCGGTGTCGCGTACCGACACCTCGATCACCGACCCGTCGGTCCGGGCCCGCACCTCGACGTACGAGCCCTCGTCGGAGTACTTCACGGCGTTCTCCAGCAGGTTGGCCAGCGCCGACACCAGCTGGCGACGGTCGCCCTCCACCGTCCACGTCCGGGGCGGCTCGACCACCTCGAGGCGGACCGAGCGCAGCGACGCCGCCGGCTCGACCTGCGCCGCCGCCGCGGCCACCACCTCGCCCACCCTGACGGGTTCGTGGAGCGCCGACTCCTCCGCCTCGAGGCGGCTGAGGTCGAGCAGGTCGTCGATGATCTTCGCCACCCGGAACGCCTCGTCCTGGATGCGGCCGGCCAGCCGGTGCACCGTCGTCGAGTCGTCCTCGCCCACCAGGGTCTCGGCCAGCAGACCCACGGCCGCCACCGGCGTCTTCAGCTCGTGGCTGACGTTGGCCACGAAGTCACGGCGCACGGCGTCGAGGCGCCGGCGCTCGGAGACGTCCTCCACCACCACGGCCGACGACCGGTCGCCGAGCGGCACGGCGGCCAGCGACAACATGCGCCGGGGCGGCCCGTACAGCTCCAGGGGGCGGGACGCGGCCTCGCCGTCGGCCGCCGAGGCCAGCAGCTCGGCGAGAGCCCGGGAGACCAGGGCGTTCGACGCCCCCCCGCCCAGCACGTCCTCGGCGGCGGCGTTGCGGAAGCGCACGCCGCCGTCCGGGCCGGCGACGACGACGCCCAGGGGCACCGCCTCCAGCGCGCCCCGGAGGGACGCGACCAGGGCAGCCTGGTCCCTCGCCCGGTCGGCCACCTCGTCCGCCGCCCGGTCCAGCCGGGACAGCGCCGCCTCGAGACGGGCGCCGCCCGGCGTCGCTCCGCCGGGACGCAGCCGCGCCACGACCGCCTCGACGCGAGCGGCGGCCCGGCGCTCGGCCCGGGCCCGCGCCACCATCACCAGCGACACCACGGCACCCGCCGCGACGACCACACAGGCCAACAGCACCGGCACACGACGACGTTACCGAGGAGCGGCGCCCGGTGAGCCCCCGGAGCCGTCGCCGGGACCAGTGTTCACCGGTCGTTCACCGCGCCGTCGCCGGGGGGTGGCCGGGCCGGCCCCCGCGCTCCGTATGGTGGGAGCCGAGGCCAATGCCCGAGCCGACCAGGACCGTGTTCGATCGTGAGCTGGCCGACCTGGACGCCGACTTGGCGTGCCTCGCCGCCCGGGTCGGCCAGGCCCTGGCCGCCGCCGCCGAGGCCCTCGTGACCGGTGACCACGACCTGGCGGCCGGGGTCGTCGACGGGCATGCCGCCATCGACGCCGCCATCCGCCGCTGCGAGGGCCGGGCCTTCGAGTCGCTGGCCCGCCAGCAGCCCGCCGCCGGCGACCTGCGCTTCCTGGTGACCGTGGTGCGGCTGACCCACGAGCTGGAGCGCTCGAGCAAGCTGGTCCGCCACGTCGCCGCCTTCGCCGCCAGGCCGCACGCCCCCCTCCCTCCCCGCCTGGGCGGCCTGCTGGGCCGCATGGCGGACGAGGCCCACCAGCTGTTCCAGGGCTCGGTGGAGGCGTACGTCCGGCGAGACGTCGCCGCCGCCGAGGCCCTCGACGTCTGGGACGACCGTCTCGACGAGCTGCACCGGCGTTTCCTCGCCGAGGTGTTCCGCACCCCGCCCGACCTGGCCACGACCCTCGACGTGGTCCTGGTCGGTCGCTACCTGGAACGGGTGGCCGACCATGCGGTGATCGTCGGCCGGCGTGTGCGCTACCTCGTGACGGGGCAGCTGTGAGGACGATCGGCGGGGACGACCGGCGGTGACCGAGGACGGGCGCGAATGGCTGGGGCCGGGCCGGCAGCGGTTCCACGCCCGGATCGCGTCGCTCCAGCGCGCCGTGGTGGGCATCGGCTTCGAGGTCCAGCGGTCCGTGGCCGAGGCGACCGACGCCTGGTTGCGGCGGGACTGCGAGGCGGGGCGGGGCGTCGACGCCCGCACGGCGGGCTGGTCGGCGCGGGCGCGCGACGCCGAGCTGGCCGCCTACGATCTCATCGCCACCCAGCAGCCCATGGCCGTCGACCTCCGCCGCCTGGTCGCCCTCGTGCGCCTCACCGAGGCGGTCTCCCGGGCGGGCGACCTGGTGGCCCACGTCGCCCGGTCCGCCTGCTTCGAGCGGGACGCCTCGGACTTCGGCCCCGGGTTGCGGGTCCTGGTGGTGGAGATGTCGACGGCGGCGGCGGCCGAGCTGGGTGCCGCGCTCACCGCCTACCAGGCGGGCGACGCCGAGGCCGGCCAGGGCGTCGAGGCGTCCGACCGCGACCTGGACGTGCTGCGGACCGAGCTGTTCGCCGCCCTCCTCGCCGGCGGCACCGAGACGGCGCCCGCCGTCGACCTGTCGCTGCTGGGCCGGTTCTACGAGCGCATCGGCGACCACGCCGTCGAGATCGCCCGGCAGGCCGAGTTCGTGTCCACCGGAGGGTCGCCCTACGCCCCGTAGCCCACCGGGAGGAGCCGGTCGCCGTCGGGCATCCGGTAGTACACCTGCCAGTGGTAGTAGCCCAGGTACGCCCGCTCGTCGGCCTCCATCTGCTCGGCGTAGGCGGTCACGGCGCGCACGTAGCGGTCGCTGCGGTTGTAGTTGAACAGCGCGTTGGCCATGTTGCCGGGGGCCCCGTTGCGCACGAGGTAGCGGGCGGCGGCGAGGATCGAGTCCCGGTTCGAGTTGATGTCGCCGCCGGCGCCGTACTGGCCCCAGGTGGCGGGGAGGAACTGCATGGGGCCCTGGGCCCCGGCCGTGCTGGTCCCCCGGATCCGGCCCATTCGCGTCTCGACCAGGTGGATGGCGGCCAGGTACTGCCACGGGGCACCGAGCTGGGCTTCCGCCGCCTTGTAGTACCCGAGCAGCTCCTCGGGCGGTGCGGGGGCGACGATGCGCCACGGCGGCAGGGCGTCACGCGGCTTGGTGAGGGCCCGCAGGTCGGCGCCCGCCGACACGTTGGCCCGCACGGTGGCGTGCAGCCCGGCGGGCAGGCGGGCGAGCACGTCGTCCAGCCAATCGGGCCTGGCCGTGAGCTGGCGGTAGGCCGCCTGCTGGGCGGTCCCGTGCCGCTCCAGGTCGGCGGCCGGCGTGGCCGCGTCGCGGATGGCCGCCTCGCTGGTGGCGATGGCCGACGCGATGGACGCCGGGTCGCCCTCGCCGAGCACGCTGAGGCCGCCCCCCCGCCGCCCGGTGGTGGTGGTGGTGGTGGTCGGGGCCGGTGCGGCCGCCGTCGTGGCCGGGACGGTGGTCGAAGACGGCGGCGCCGCGGCCGCCGTCGTGGCGACGGTGGTCGACGCGTCGCCGTCGGTGCCGATCGTCGGGTCGTCCTCGCCGGCGTTGCAGCCGGCCACGCCGGCCAGGACGGCGAGGAGCACGGGGACGGCGGCGGCACGGCGCATCCGCAGCAGGCTACCGGCCGGGGACGGGCGGTCAGCGGCGGCGGCGGAACAGCCCTTCCTGCACCACCGACACGGCGTGGACGCCGTCCCGGCGGTAGATGCGGCCCTGGCCGAGCCCCCGGGCGCCGGACGCCGAGGCGCTCTCCTGGTCGTACAGCAGCCACTCGTCGGCCCGGAAAGGGCGGTGGAACCACATGGCGTGATCGAGGCTGGCGCCCATCAGCGCCGGGTCCAGCCAGCTGGTCCCGTGGGCCAGCAGGATGGAGTCGAGCAGCGAAAGGTCGGAGGCGTAGGTGACGACGCAGGCGTGCAGCAGCGGGTCGTCGGGCAGCGAGCCGTCGGCCCGGAACCACACCTGCTGGCACGGCGGCCGGCCCGGCCCACCACCGGTGGCGTGGGGCGGCTCGTCCGCGTGGCGCAGGTCGATGGGCTGCGGCCGCGAGTACCACTCGCCGACCTGGTCGCGGTAGGGCGCCAGCCGCTCGGCGAACGTCGGCAGCCCCTCGGGCGGCGGTGCCTCCGGCATGGGCAGCTGGTGGTCGAAGCCGTCCTCGTCGGCGTGGAACGACGCCGCCAGGTTGAAGATCGCCTGACCGTGCTGGATGGCGACGACGCGGCGGGTGGTGAAGGAGCGGCCGTCGCGGATGCGGTCCACGTCGTAGAGGATCGGCACCGACGGATCGCCCGGGCGGAGGAAGTAGGCGTGCAGCGAGTGGACGGCCCGGCCCGTCTCGACGGTGCGGCCGGCCGCCACCAGCGCCTGCCCGGCCACCTGGCCGCCGAACACCCGCTGACGCTTGTCGTCCGGGCTGCGACCGCGGAACACGTTCACCTCGATCGGCTCCAGGTCGAGCAGCGCGACCAGGTCGCCGAGGGCGGTCATGGGCTCATCCTGGCACCGCCTCCGTACGCGCCGCCGCCCGGTGCCGGGGCACCGGGCGGCGCGGGGAGAGGGTGCGGACGGGTTACGGAGTGGAGGTGGACGTCGAGGTGGGCGGGCCCACGCCCTCCGGACGGTTCTCCGCCGCCTTGCCGGCGTCGCCGGAGCTGCCTCGCTCGGTGGCCCGGTTCTCGGCGCCCTGCTCGTTGTCGGCCGTGGCCGGCGGCTTGGGCCCCTCCGAGTTGCCGGGGCTCTCCGGACGGCCGGCCTCGCCGCCCTCGGCGGCATCCTTGCGGGCCTCGGCCGCGGCCTTGGCCTCGGCGGCCTTGTCGGCGCCGGTCGACCTGGTCTCGTCCTTCGGCTCGTCGGCCTCGTTCGCCTCGGATTCGTCGTCGCCGTTCAGCGAGGACAGGGGCTTGCCACAGTCCGACTCGGCCGCCACCTGGCGCTCGTTGACGTCGGGGGTGGCCGGGTCGTCCGGGTGGGCCTTGACGTACTGGCCGTGGTTGCCCTTGAAGGGCTCGGGCGGGTCGCCCACGGTGCAGCCCTCGAGGAAGCGCTCGGTGCCGGGCCCGCCCTCGGCCCTGGCGGCGGCGCGGGCGGCCTTCTTCGCCGCCTGCTCGGCCTTCTTGTCGCCGTCCTCGTCGTCGACCAGCTGGGCGGCGGCCAGCACCTCACGGGCGACCGAGCCGGCCTGCTCGGGCAGCGACCCGGGGAGGGCGGCGGCCAGCCCGGTCCCGCCCAGGAGGGCGCCCGCCAGCATGGTGCCGGCCAGGAGGGGGCGCATGCGGCTGCGGCCCGGCGCCGGGGTGGCGGCGGAGAGGTAGGCCTGGTGGCGGGCGGCCACGTCGGGGTCGACGGGCTGGGTGCCGAGCTCGTGGAGCCGGCGGACGGCGGGAGACTGGTCGTCGTGTTCCATGCCCGGGTGAGCGCCGGCCGGGAGGCTCAGGATACGGGCGGGGTGGTGAGGTTGTCCTCGGCCGCCGACGGCAGGACGGCCAGGGTCGGCGACGCAGCCGCCGGCGGTGGTGGTGCGGGCGGTGGTGGTGCGGGCCGGTCCACGAGCGACGAGAGCGTCTCCAGCGCCCGGTGCTGCATCGCCTTCACGGCGCCCACCCGGCGCCCGGTGATGCGGGCCACGTCGGCCAGCGGGAGGTCGGCCACGAAGCGCAGGACGACGACCTCGCGCTGGTCGGGCGTCAGCCGCGAGAGGGCCTCGACCAGCTCGGGGTCGAACGGGTCGGCGGGCGGCGGGGCCGGCGCGTGGGGGACGTCCCGGTCGACCAGCCGGGGTCGCCGGGACGCCCGGCGGCGGGCGTCCAGCAGGCGGTTGTGGGCGATGGCGAACACCCACCGGCGGAGCGCGGCGTCGTCGCCCTCGAACTTGTGGAGGTCGCGGGCGACCTGGAGGAACACCTCGCCCAGCAGGTCCTCGGGGTCGGGCGCCCGCTGGGCGCGGAGGTAACCGAGCACGGGCGGCGCCAGCCGCCGGTAGACGTCTTCCGCCGAGGACGCCACCGTCAGCGCTCGGCGATGGGCACGTAGTCCCTGGTGCCGGGGCCGACGTAGAGCTGGCGCGGGCGGGCGATCTTCGAGTTCTGCTCCAGCAGCTCGACCCAGTGCGCCAGCCACCCCGACGTGCGGGGGATGGCGAAGAGGACCGGGAACATCTCCACCGGGAAGCCCATGGCCTGGTAGATGAGCCCGGAGTAGAAGTCCACGTTCGGGTAGAGCTTCCGGGAGATGAAGTAGTCGTCGGAGAGCGCCGCCTCCTCCAGCTTGAGGGCGATGTCGAGGAGGGGGTTGGCGCCGGTGACCGCGAACACCTCGTCGGCGACCTGCTTGATGATCCGGGCGCGGGGGTCGTAGCTCTTGTAGACGCGGTGGCCGAAGCCCTGGAGGCGGGCGCCGCTGCCCGACTTCACGCTCTTGAGGAAGTCGGGGACGTTCTCGATGGACCCGATCTCGGTGAGCATGCGGATGACCGCCTCGTTGGCGCCGCCGTGGCGGGGGCCGTAGAGGGCGGCGGCGGCGGCCGCGCACGCCGAGTACGGGTCGGCATGGGCGGACCCCACGGTGCGCATCGCCGTCGTCGAGCAGTTCTGCTCGTGGTCGGCATGGAGGATGAACAGCACGTCGAGCGCCCGCGACAGGGCCGGGTCGGCCTCGAAGCGGGGTTCGGCGACCTTCCACATCATCGACAGGAAGTTGGCGGAGAAGCCCAGGGAGTTGTCGGGGTAGACGAACGGCATCCCGACGCTGAAGCGGTGGGCGGCGGCGGCCAGCGTGGGCATCTTGGCGATGAGCCGCACGATCTGGCGCTGCCGGCAGTCGGGGTCGTGGATCCTCTTGGCGTCGAGGTAGAAGGTCGACAGGGCGGCCACGGCCGAGACGAGCATCCCCATCGGGTGGGCGTCGTAGTGGAAGCCCTCGAGGAACCGCTTCCGCACGTTCTCGTGGATGAAGGTGTGGTACGTGATGTCCTTCACCCACGCCTCGTACTGCTCCGGTGTGGGCAGCTCCCCGTGCAGGAGCAGGTACGACACCTCGAGATAGGTGGACCGCTCGGCCAGCTGCTCGATGGGGTAGCCCCGGTAGCGGAGGATGCCGGCGTCGCCGTCGAGGTAGGTGACGGCGCTCTCGCAGGCGGCCGTCGCCATGAAGGCGGGGTCGTAGAACAACACGTCGGGCAGCGCCTTGCGCCACACGTCGGACGAGACGCCCCCGTTCACGATCGGGGCTTCGAAGGACTCGCCGGTGCGGTTGTCGGTGATGGTGAGCGACTCGGTCACGAGAGGAAACGCTACCGCCCGCCGGGCGGCTCCCCGGCGGTCCGGCCCCGCGGGCGGGCGCCGGCCGTCGTGCCGGCGCCCGCCCCGCCCGCCCGAGGTCACTCCAGGCAGAGGCCCCGGTCGACGGTGGTGTGATGCCCGAGGGTGACGCTGTCCACGATCGCCCGGTCCTGGATGGTGAGGCGCACGACGTACCCGCACGGGGCGATCATCGGGTCCCCGAAGTCCAGGGTGAAGGGCGTCCCGGCGAACGGCGTCTGCGTGCCGGTGCCGATGCCCACCGTGAGGGGGATGGGGGGAATGGGGCCGCCCGGGCCCCCGATGACCGAGATCGACCAGTTCCGGAAGTGGCGGTCGCGGGCGACGAACGTGCCGTTCACGGGGCCGTGGGGCACCTTGCACTGGCCCGCCGTCTGGAGCTCGAGGTCACCGGCGTTGACCGTGTCGGTGGGCTCGGCCACGCCGCGCACGATGCTGTCCATCCGGACCCGGGCGGTGTCCACCACGTTGAGGGGGACGTCGAGCTCGAGGGTGAAGTCCCACCGGTCGTTCCCGCCGGGCGCCAGGTGGCCGAGCACGCCGGTGGTGTTGCCCGTCCACGTGGGCCACGGCACCCACCCGTCGGCCGCCGGCGTCACGAGCACCGACGTGCCTCCCGACGTCACGACGTGGAACGGATCGGTGAGGAGCTGGGTGGCGCCGGAGTCCACGTCGGTGGCCCGGATGCGGTACTGGTGGCCGGCGAGGGCCGGGTCCAGCGGTCCGTGCAGCACGACGTCGCCGGTGAACGGGCAGTGGTCGGGCAGCGGCGTGGCGACGCCGAGGACGGCGCCCGGCACGGTGAGGCCGGTGACCAGGTCGACGTCGGCGGCGGCGACGCCCCCCACGATGGTGAACCGGGCGGTGCCGTCGTAGACGGGGCCGGGCTCGATCTTTACGCTCCGGTCGATGCGGTTGCCCCACACGGGGACGGCGTCGGGGTCGGTGGTGGACGGCGGCGTGTTCCAGGAGAGGACCGCCCGCACCCGCCGCAGCACCGGCTCCTGGCAGCCGCGGCGGAAAGCGCCCACGTCGACGGGCAGGACGGCGGCGTAGCAGAGGCCGTCGCCGATGTCGTCGTAGTCGTGGACCTTTACCTCCACGGTGCCCAGGTAGCCGAGCGAGCAGTCGTCCTCCCAGTCGGCCCAGAAGGCGACGTACTCGGTGCTGCCGGCGCTGCACGGCGGTCCCGAGTAGCCGCTCGACTGCTTCACCTCGAACGACGCCACCAGGGACCCGCCCTGGAGGGCGGCATCGAGGCCCAGGCACTCGAGCTCCTCGTACGTGGTGTTCCCCGAGGTGTCCTCGACCGCCTTCAGCACGTCGACGAGGTCGATGCCGGCCTCCTTGGCCGACAGGGCGACGGACGCCAGCTCGGACGGGCCGGCGGCGGGCGTGCCCGCCATCGACGTCAGCGCCTCCAGCGCGAACCGGTGGGCGGGGACCTTCTTGCCCCGGTAGCGCCGGCTCAGCTCCTGAAGGCTCAACGCCTGGAGCGGGCCGGGGTCGGGATCGGGCGACGGCGGCTCATCGACGACGGCCTTGGGCACGATCTCCAGGACCGACTTGGGCAGCTCGGCGACGATGTCGGAGAGGAAGAAGCGGCGGGGACGGATCTGCACGCGGCAGTCGGTGACGTCGCCCCACGGCGGCGTCCAGTCGGGCTGGCCGGCGGGCGGCTCCAGGTTCCACGACAGGATCGCCCGCACCATCGGGAGGACCGGCTTGGAGCACCACTTCCGCCGGGGCCGGAGGGCGACCCCGCACACGTAGCTGAGCGGGTGGGTGGCGCCGCCCGAGCAGTCCCGGCCGGCGGGGATGTCGTGAACGTTGACCGCTGCCGTGCCGGCGTCCTCCCAGCCGCTGCCGTAGTCCACGTAGAACCGCACGTGCTCGAACGAGCCGGCCGTGCAGGGCCCGCCCGAGTAGCCGGACGACCGCTTCACCAGCACCGTCGCCTCGATCCGGTCGCGCTCGGGGCTGTACGAGAGGCAGTCCAGCTCCTCGTACGTCTTGTCCCCGTCCTTCGGCTCCACCGCCTCGAACCCGAGGTCGGGGAACGACCCGAAGTAGTTGGGGTTGGCGGCGATCAGCGAGCGGAAGCGCCGCCGCGGCAGCGCCACCTGCTCGAGCTCGTCCTTGGCGTGCGTCTGGTCGTCCATCGGAGTCCCCCCGGGTCCCGGGGACGGAAGAGCCCGTCCACCGCCGACGAGAGCAGCGATGCGGAGGGACTGATACATACGCTGTGCCGGTGACCGGGGGCGACGGCGATGCCTGAGCACATGCACCGCTACGACTGGAGCGCGCCGCGTGGGGGCTGGCCCTCTTTCGGGCCCGACGGGAAGCGGATCCGGGAGGACGACGTGGAGCCGGTGCGCTGCCCGTCGTGCGGGGAGACGGTCGGGACGGCGTCCCCCGGCACCGAGGTGACCGACACCCCCGGCGAGGTGTCCATCGACGGCGTGGTGGTGCACACGTGCGAGCCGCCGGCGGGGTGACGAAAACCGGCGTGTACCTTTGGTGTATGGCACGCACTCGTACCAACATCGAGATCGAGGACACCTACGTCAGGGCGATCATGGACCGCTTCGGCGTGCACACCAAGACCGAGGCCGTCGACCTTGCGCTTCGCCACCTCGCCGGTCAACCGATGAGCCGTGACGAGGCGGTGGCGATGCGGGGCGCCGAGGCGATCGACGAGGTCCCGGAGGATGTCCCACCGGCCGCCGTCTCGTGATCCTCGTCGACACATCGGCGTGGGTGGAGTACGACCGCGCCACCGGCAGTCCCGTCGACCGGCGCCTGTCGCAGCTCATCGCCGCTGGCGACCAGGTCGCCGTGACCGAACCGGTGGTCATGGAGGTCATGGCCGGCGCGCGCAGCGACGATCGCGAGGCAGACCTTCGCCGGCTCCTGCTGCGATCCCATCTGCTCCGGTTCGACCCGGTCGCCGATTTCGAAGCCGCGGCCCGCATCTACCGGGCCTGCCGGCGCGCCGGTGTCACTCCCCGAGGCATGGTCGACTGCATGATCGCGTCGGTTGCCCGGCGGCACCGCGCCACGGTCCTCGCGAGAGACGCCGGCCTGAGCCGGGTCGCCCACGTCGTGGGGATCGACCTCGACGAGGCGTCACGGCCCACCTGACGTCGCCTTCAGCCGGTGGGGTGGCATCGGCCACCCGAC
>Ga0247717_1000010_pt1 | contig 49252 bp, 46 predicted proteins | sample 24E_NmetaG_FD_189047 | JGI IMG/M metagenome (GOLD analysis project Ga0247717, IMG submission 189047) | Soil microbial communities from hillslope of Landscape Evolution Observatory, University of Arizona, Oracle, AZ, United States - 2-4-E_N | ecosystem: Engineered > Artificial ecosystem >... | reverse complement strand
CACCTCCTCCGTCGAGCCCGGCCGCACGACGGCGGGCGTCGCCCCGCGGAACCGTCCCGTCCAGTCGACGCACCAGCCGGCGACCACGTCGGGGTCGGTCAGGACGTGTTCCGTGCCCACCAGCGCCGCCAGTTCCGAGAAGGGCGGGCGGGGGTCTCCCATCCGGCGATGGTCGCACGCCCGGAGGCGGCGGTCGCAGTTCCTAACGAACGGGGCCGAGATGCCGAAGGTCTCCTCGGACAGGTCCGCAGCCGAACGCCGCCAGGAGGGCCCGAATGGCCACACGCCCGGCGCCCCTCGAGGGCGCCCGGTCGACGGCCCGCCGTCGTGGGCGGGTGGCTCAGCCGTCCGAGACGCCTGCCGCCCGGCTGGCGCCGACCGTCGTCACCCCGGTGGACGCCGCCGGCGCGCCCGCGGCGACCACGCCCTCGGCCGGCGCGCCTCGCACGGGGGCCCCGACCAGGCGCCGCCGCCGGGCACTGGGCGCGCTGGCGGCCCGCCGGCGGGCGGAGGCCGAGCTGATCAGGCGGGAGCACCAGCTGGTGGAGACGCAGAGCCTGGCCCGCATGGGTCACTGGCAGTGGGACGTCGACTCGGGCGCCCTGCGCTGGTCGGCGGGCATGTTCACCGTCTTCGGCGTCCCGCCCGGCACCGAGCCCACCCTCGAGCTGTTGTCCAGAATGCTCCACCCCGACGACCGCGAGGGGGTGGACGCGGTGGTCGCCGACGCCCTGGTGTCCGGTCGCCCGTTCTCCGTCGAGCACCGGATCGTGCTGCCCGATGGGGAGGAGCGCTGGGTGCACGGCCGGGGCAAGGTCGCGGTGGACGCCGGTGGGCGGTCCCTCTGCCTGGGGACGGCCCAGGACGTGACCGACCGGCATGCGTCCGAGCAGGCCCTCCAGCAGCTGGCGCTCCACGACTCGCTCACCGGCCTGCCCAACCGGGTGCTGTTCATCGACCGGCTGGAGCAGGCCATCCGGCAACTGGGCCGGCGGGGCGGCCGCGCCGCCGTGCTGTTCGTGGACCTGGACCGCTTCAAGCTGGTCAACGACAGCTTCGGGCACGGCGCCGGCGACCACGTCCTGGTGACGGTCGCCCGGAGGCTCGGGGCGGCGTTGCGGCCCGGGGACACGCTCGCCCGCTACGCCGGCGACGAGTTCACCGTGCTGTGCGCCGACGTCGTCGACGAGGTCTCCGTCGTGGAGATCGCCGAGCGGCTGCTGGCGACCCTCGACGCGCCCGTCGTCCTGGACGACGGCCGCCAGACCTTCGTCTCCGCCAGCATCGGGGTGGCTCTCGCCGGCCGGGGCGACGGCACGGCGGACGACGTCCTCAGCCACGCCGACTCGGCCATGTACGAGGCCAAGGACCGCGGCCGGAACCGCATCGAGGTGTTCGACAACGACATGCGGGCCAACGTGCTGGCCCGCATCGAGCAGGCCGCGGCCCTCGACCGGGCACTCAAGAACGGTGAGCTCCGGGTCCACTACCAGCCCGAGATCCGGCTGAGCGACGAGACGGTGTGCGGGGTCGAGGCCCTGGCGCGCTGGCAGCACCCCGACCACGGGCTGGTCGGCCCGGGCGACTTCATCGCCGTGGCCGAGGAGACGGGGCTCGTCGTGCCCCTGGGTGCCGAGGTGCTGCGCACGGCGTGCCGGGACCTGGAGTCGCTCTCCGTGCTCGCCCCCGGGTCCCTCACCGTGTCCGTCAACCTCTCCGCCCGCCAGCTGGTCGAGCCCGGGGTCATCGACACCGTCTGGCAGCTCGTGACCGAGACGGGGATGGACGCGTCCCGCCTGCGGCTGGAGATCACCGAGAGCGTCCTGCTGGAGGACGTGTCGACCTCGGTGGAGGCCCTGCTCGGTCTCCGGGCCCTCGGGGTGCAGCTCGCCATCGACGACTTCGGGACCGGCTACTCCTCGCTCAGCTACCTCCGGCGCTTCCCCGTCGACGTCGTGAAGGTCGACCGCTCGTTCGTGGCCGGCCTGGGGACGGACCCGGCGGCCGAGGCGATCGTGGCCGCCGTGGTCAACCTGGCCCACGCCCTCGGGCTCGTCGTCGTGGCCGAGGGCGTCGAGACGGAGGAGCAGCTGGTGGTGCTCCGAGCCCTCGGGTGCGACCGCGGCCAAGGGTTCTTGTGGAGCGCGGCGCGGCCGCGCGACGAGATCCGCCGGTGGCGGAGGTCGCCCGACGAGGCCGCGACCACGGTGGACGTGCGGGCGGTGCTGGTCGAGCGGACCGAGAAGGCGCGGGAGCGGGCCGACCGGCCGTTCCTGCTCCAGCTGCCGCCCGGCCGGCCCCTGGCCGAGGGCGCCACCCGGGCGGTGGCGACCGTCGTCGACCAGCTGTTGGACAACGCCGTGACGTTCTCGCCGCCCGACCGGCCGGTGGTGGTGTCGGCCGGCGCCGGCCGGCGCTGGGTCCGCTTCAGCGTGGCCGATTTCGGGATCGGCATGACCGCCGACGAGGTGGCCCGCTGCTTCGAGCAGTTCTGGCAGTCGGAGTCGGGCGCCCCCTACCGGCGGGGAGGGACCGGGATCGGCCTGTCCAGCGTCCGCTCCCTGGTGGAGTCCATGGGCGGCCGGGTGAGCGTCAAGAGCGCGCCGGGCAAGGGGTCGACCTTCACCGTCCTGCTGCCCCGCAGCAGCCGGGGGGCTCGGCCGGCGCCCTTCGTCCCCGTCCCGGGCGTCGGGGAGTCGTCGATCGTCCGGGAGTTCATGCGCCAGATCGGCGTACCGACGAGGAGGGAGCGATGACGGCCGCCGTCGCAGTCGTGAACCTGGTCCTGGGCATGGCGTACACCTGCTACGGCGTGTTGACCGCGGTCGAGATGAAGCGGGACTGGCGCACCCTCGGGTTCAGCCACTTCGGCGCGGCGTGGATCCTGATGGCCTTCACCTGCGGGCCGCACCACCTGGCCCACGGCGTCCACGTCGGCCTCGAGGGCCGCGACGGGGGTGTCCTCGACCTGCTGTCCGTGGTCGTCGGGCTCCCGGTCGGCGTCCTGTGGCTCTACTTGAGGATCGAGGCGTTCGCCGGCGGTCGTGGGGACCGCTTCGTCCCGGGGACGCCGCTGTGGCTGAGCGCGGTGCCGACGGTGGCCGGGATGTACCTCACCGTCCTCGTCGCCGGGGTGCTCGTCGGTCCGGGCCTGGGGCTGCGCTTCAGCCTGATGGCCGCGGCCAACGCCGTCCTCGTCGTGATCTACCTGGCCATCGGCTGGTTCCTGCTGTGCACCCAGCTGCGCAACCGCAAGGTCGTCCGGGGGTGGTCGGTGTCCGGGCTGTCGCTCACCGGCGTGTTCCCCACCTGCGCGCTGATGCACGCCGTGTGGATCGTCTACGACCTGCGGGGCACGTACCACGCCGACGGTCACGGGCTGGTCATCGACCTGCTCTCCATCCCCGCCGGCCTCTACTTCCTGTGGGTCGTCCGGGGCCTGTACCGGGACTCGCTGCGGGACTGGAACCGGGTCACCTACGAGGAGGCGCCGACCGCCGCCTGAGGCGGTTCACCCCGACTCGGACATCCAGCGGGGCGCCGCCTCCAGCAGGTGCTGGCTGACCGCCAGGCACCGGTCGAGGGTCTCGCAGAGCAGCTCGTCGCCGGCCAGGACGCGGGCCAGCGAGACGCGCTGGCGGGCGATGATCGTGAGGCTGCGCTCGGGGGCGTCCGTGGCCGAGGGGAACGAGTCGATGGCGGACACCTCGAGGGGGAGGTCCAGCCCGGCCACGCCGGCCAGGTCGAGGTGCAGCTGGAGCAGGTCGGGCCCCGAAGGAAGCGGCGGCAGGGCCCACGTGAAGGTGATGGGGAAGTGGAAGTCGTCGGGCGGCTCGGTGTCCTCGGGGAGGTCGACGACGAGGTCCTCGAAGGAGAGCAGGACCCGGGGGTCGACCTCGAGGGCGAGGTGCAGGTCGACGGGCATGCCACACCCCTCTTCGGGGTGCAGGTCGACCTCCCACGCCTGGCGGAGCGAATAGGTCTCCACGAAGTGGCGCTCGTCGTGCACGTGGAAGCCGTGGTCGACGGCGTGGCCCTTGAGGTCGGCGACGAACCCGGGGACATCGATGACGGCCACGGGACGAGCCTAGGAGGCGGCGACGCCGGAGGTCCCGGTAGGTTCCTCGGCGATGGACGACGACACCCTGCTGGCGGTGCTCCACGATGCGGCGAGCGCCGTGCGCGCCGTGCTCGGCACGCTCGACGACTGGGGGCCGGCGGGTACCCGGCCCGGCCAGTACCTGAGCGACCTGGCGGCCGACGCGGCGGCCGTCGAGGTGCTCGAGAAGGCGGGGCTCGGGGCGCTCAGCGAGGAGAGCGGCCTCCACCACCCGGACCGCCCGCTGCTGGCGGTGCTCGACCCCGTCGACGGGTCCACCAACGCGTCGCGGCGGATCCCCTGGTACGCCACCAGCATCTGCGTCCTCGACGCCGACGGGGCGCGTGCGGCGGTGGTCGTCAACCAGGCCAGCGGCGTTCGCTACGAAGCCGTCCGGGGCGGCGGGGCGCGGTGCGACGGGCGCACGCTGGGCGCTCCCGCCTGCACCTCGCTCGCCACCGCCCTCGTTGCCCTGTCCGGCCTGCCGCCCCGCCACCTCGGGTGGCGCCAGTTCCGGGCCCTGGGCGCCGCCGCGCTCGACCTGTGCGCCGTCGCCGACGGCGTCGTCGACGCCTACGTCGACTGCAACGACAGCGTGCACGGGCCGTGGGACTACCTGGGCGGGATGCTCGTCTGCCGCGAGGCCGGAGCCGTCGTCACCGACCTCGAGGGCCGGCCGCTGGAGGCCCGTGGCCACACCGACCGGCGCACCCCGGTGGCCGCCGCCACGCCCGAGCTCCATGCGGAGCTGACGGAAGTTCGGTCCTCGTTCGGTCTGTGACGGAAAACCAGTTGACGCGCTCCGCCGGCCCATGGTGCCATTGCAGGCGCCCGGCTACGCGCCGGGACCCGAGGAGGAGCGTCGTGGTGGCAGGCATGTGTCGGATGGACAGCAAGCCGGTGGGCGCCAACGGTGCTCACGCGCCTGCCCGACTCCGTCGCGCCGCCCTGCACTCGTCGGTGTGCAAGTACGCGCAGTCCGCGGTGACGGAGCAGGGCACGTGGTTCGTCACCGTCGGCATCGACGGGCGGCTGGAGGGCCCCGAGGGAGATGAGACCGGATAGACGGTTTCCCTCCTGAAGGAAGGGCCCAAAGGCCGCCGGGATCTCCCGGCGGCCTTTGTGTTTCTCAGGGATCGGGTGCAGAACGAACGAGGGGAGAGGCGAGATGCTCGCCGAGTGGATCGCAGGACTGGAGGCTGAGGAGGGGCCCGCCGTCGACTGGGCGCTGGCCCGGTGCCGTGCCGGCGCCGGGGCCTTGGTGGAGCTGTTCTTCTCCGAGCAGCTGGACGACATCGCGCGCGCCAAGGGCATCTGCGCCGGGTGCCCGGTGCGCGAGCCGTGCCTGGCAGGCGCCCTCGCCCGCCGGGAGCCGTGGGGCGTGTGGGGCGGTCAGCTGTTCCTGAACGGCAAGATCCTGCCGTTCAAGCGCAAGCGGGGACGGCCGCCGAAGAACGCTTCGGCTCAGCTCACGGCCTGAGCACCGGCCGGCCGGGGACGGCGCCCACCGTCCCCGGACCGGCCGCCCGAGGTCCGGCCGCCGCCGTCCGTCGTCCCCTCGGCGGCGGCGGCCGAGACCGACGCCGGGTGGCGGAGGCGGGACAGCGCCTTCGCCTCGATCTGGCGGATGCGCTCGCGGGTGAGCCGGAAGTCGCGGCCCACCTCCTCCAGGGTCTGGGGAGGGGTGCCGGCCAGCCCGAACCGCAGGGTGAGCACCCGTTGCTCGCGCTCGCTGAGGCCGTCCAGGGCGGAGCGCACGGCCTCGTTCCGCATCGAGACGAACGCCTGCTCGAAGCCGGTCTCCCCGTCGGGGTCCTCGACCAGGTCCGCCAGCTCGCCCTCGTCGCCCCACCGGCCGACCGGGGTCTGCAGCGACACGGAGTCGGGGATGAGCCGCTGGGCGTCGACGACCGCGCCCAGGGGAAGGCCGAGCTCGAGCGCCAGCTCCTCGACGGTGGGGGAGCGGCCCAGCGCCTCGTTCAGGCGGTCGGCCGAGCGGTGCACGTCCCGGACGGTGTCGAGCACGTGGTGCGGCACGCGAATGGTGCGCCCCTTCTCCGCCACACCGCGGGCGATGGCCTGTCGGATCCACCATGTGGCGTAGGTGGAGAACCGGCAGCCGCGGCCGGCGTCGAACTTCTCCACCGCCCGGATCAGCCCGAGGTTGCCCTCCTGCACGAGGTCGAGGAGGGGCAGGCCGGCGCGGTGATGGCGCTTGGCGATGGAGACGACGAGGCGCAGGTTGGAGGAGATGAACCGGCGGCGGGCCTCGTCGCCGGCGGCCATCCGCCGGCGGAGCTCCGTCTTCTGCGCCGCCGAGCGCGCCGTGCCGAGGGCCGCCTCGGCGGCGCGCCCGTCGGCCATGTCGGCGGCCAGCCGCACCTCGTCGTCGGCCGTGAGCAGCGGGAACCTGCCGATCTCGGCCAGGTACCTCCTGAGGAGGTCGTCGGCGTTCCTGTCACCACGCCCTGCCATCCGTCGTCCCCTCACGTGGCCCGTAGTGTGGGCGCGTGCCCGAGGGTAACGCCCCCCGGCCCGCGATCCTGGTATCCGCCTGCCTGGTCGGCGTGCCGTGCAACCACCTGGGCCGCGCCAGCCCGTCGGCGGCCGTCACCCGCCTCGCCGCGGGCGCCGACCTGGTGCCGGTCTGCCCCGAGGTGGCCGGTGGCCTGCCCGTCCCACGCCCGGCGGCCGAGGTCCAGGCTGACGGGACCGTCCGCACCGGGTCGGGGAACGACGTCACCGAGCAGTACCGGCGAGGCGCGGCCGCCGCCCTGGCTGCGGCCCGGGCGTTCGGCGCCACTCGGGCGGTCCTCAAGGCCCGCTCCCCGTCCTGCGGTTGCGGGGAGGTCTACGACGGGACGTTCACCCGGACACGGGTGAAGGGCGACGGTGTGGCCGCCCGTGCACTGCGGGAGGCGGGCGTGGCGGTGTGCTCCGAGGAGGACGTGGAGGGCCGGTCGGGCGGAGGCCGCGAGCCGGAACCCCGGTAACTTGGCACCGGTCGGCCGTCGCGTCCTGCGACGCTCGGGCGCTTAGCTCAGATGGCGAGAGCACTTCCCTTACAAGGAAGGGGTCGGGGGTTCGAGTCCCTCAGCGCCCACCGCGAAGGAGCAGGTCCGAGGGAATGTCCTGGTCCGGGGCCGGTGACCATCCCCTGCGACGTAGCCACGTTGACGCAGCCTTTCGCTCGATGGCTACGTCGAGGCGCCCGAGTGTCCGGTGGAGCGAGCCCGCGCAGCGCTGGATGGCGTGAGTGCGCTTCCCCGACGGGTGTCACGTCGCGGAGGCCGTCGGTGGATGTTCCCCGTCGCGACGCGGGGAGGCCCGCAGCAACGCTGCGGGCCTCCCGGGAAGTGAGTGGTGCGGCTGGGTTAGGGCCGGCCGGGTCGGGCCGGGGGGACCGAGTCGGGGATGAAGCCGGCGGCCGGGGTGCTGCCGGCGGTGCTCAGGCCGGCGGTGCTCTGCGTGCCGGCGGCGGCCGGAGGACCGGCGGCCGGGGTGGTGCTGGCAATGTCGAGCCCGGTCGAGCCCTGGGTGCCGGCGGTGGCCGGCTTCCCGGAGGGAACAGCGGTCGGGGCGTGGCCAGCAGCAGGCGTGGTGTTTGCCTTGTCCAGGCCGTTCTGGCCCGGAGCGGCGGGACGGCCGGTGTCGGCGGGGCGGTTGGCGTCGCCTTGCAGCTTGGCGTCGGCACTCACGGCCGTGCCGTCGACGCCGCCATCGGTGGCGTCGGTGGCGACCGTGCCCCCGAAGTCAGCCTTGGCGCTGGCGCCGCTGGGGAACGAGAACGGGCTGACGGCCTCGACGGTGGTGGCCACCGCGGCCTGGGTGGGGCCGGGCAGAACGCCGGCCGCTCCGCCGGCGGTCACGGCGACGGTGGCCATGCCCACGCCGAAAGCGGCCTTGGTGGCCACGCTGAGCGCTGCGAGAAGTTCGGTGATGATCATTGGGTCTTCCTCCACTTGGGTAGTCCGGCTGCCCGCGGCGCAGGCCCGGTGACGTTGCTCGCTGCTGTCACCAGCAGGTAGCCCTTTCGGTGGCCCCCCCACTAGGTGGCGACTGACCTCAGTGTGGGGGCCCGATCCCTAAGCCCAGGCAAAGCCGCTCACAAGACTCACCCCTTTTTCCGCCATCCCACGCCGGTTCGACTCGGGCATCGGGATCTCCAACGGTTCGTCTTGCAGTCGTGGCGGTACCGTCGCAGCGTGACGACCGTCGCCGTAGTGGAGGACGACACCCACATCCTTGCTGCTGTCACCAGGGGCTTGACCGAACGTGGTCACGTGGTGCTGGGGGCGTCCAGCGGGCTGCGGGCCTTGGGCGAGATCGTCGACCAGCGCCCTGACGTGGTCGTCCTCGACCTCGGTCTGCCCGACATCGACGGCCTCGAGCTGCTGCGGATGCTTCGTGCGGTGAGCACCGTCCCCGTGATCGTGGCCACCGCCCGCGACGACGAGGGCGAGATCATCCGGACCCTCGACGCCGGCGCCGATGACTACGTGATCAAGCCGTACTCGGCCGACCAGCTCGACGCCCGCATCCGGGCCGTGCTCCGCCGGGTCAGGGAGGACGACGCCGACGAGCCGGTCCGGATCGGTGGGCTCACCCTCGACGCTCGCAGCCGGGTGGCCGCCATCGACGGCCAGCCGATGGACCTGAGCCGCAAGGAGTTCGACCTGCTCTGGCACCTCGCCACCCGCCGAGGCGAGGTCGTCTCCAAACGGGAGCTCCTCGCCGCGGTGTGGCGGCAGCCGTACGGGGGCCCCGAGAAGACCGTTGACGTCCACCTGTCGTGGTTGCGGACCAAGCTGGGCGAGTCGGCCCGGTCGCCCCGCTACCTGCGCAGCGTGCGGGGTGTGGGCGTCATGCTCATCGACCCGCACACCCCGTGAGGGCCCGCCTGGCCCTCACCGCGGCGGCGGTGACCACCATGATCGTGCTGGCCTTCTGCCTCCCCCTGGGCCGGCTCATCCAGGTCGTGGCCGCCAACCGGGCCCTCGAAGCCGCCAAGCTGGAATCCCGCTCGCTGGCCGGCGCCATCAGCGCCGTCCCCGGCCAGACCGCCACCATCACCCAGCTGGTCGAACAGGCCAACGCCGGCAGCCCCCGGCCCATCACCGTCTACCTGCCCGACGGCACCATCCTCGGGGAGAAGGTCCCCGCCGACGCCGAGGTCGAGCTGGCCCGCAAGGGCCGCTCGTTCACCACCCCCGCCCCGAACGGTGGCCGCGACATCCTCGTCGGCGCCGTCGGACCCGACCCGACGGCGGCGACCGTGGTCCGGGTCCGCGTCGAGGGCTCGCTGCTGCGCAGCGGCGTCCAGCGGGCCTGGGCCGTCATCGCCGCCATCGGCCTGCTCGTCGTCGTCGTCGCCGTGGCCCTCGCCGACCGCCTGGCCCTGTCGATCGTCCGGCCCATGGGCGAGCTCTACTCGGTGACCAGCCAGCTCCAACGGGGCGAGATGGGCGCCCGGGTCTCACCGGCGGGCCCTCCCGAGGTGGCCGAGGTGGGCCGCGCCGTCAACGGGCTGGCCGACCGCATCGGCGACCTCCTCGCCGCCGAACGAGAGGCGGCCGCCGACATGTCGCATCAGCTGCGGACCCCCCTCACCGTGCTCCGCCTGGACGCCGAGAGCCTCGCATCAACCGAGGACCGCCAGCGCATCACCGGCGATGTCGACCGGCTGGAACAGGTCGTCACCCGGGCCATCCGGGAGTCCCGCTCCAGCACCCGAGCCACAGGACGCGGCCGGCAAGGAGCCTGTGACCTGGGAAAGGTCGTCCGAGACCGGGCGGCCTTCTGGTCGATCCTGGCCTCCAACCAAGGCCGCCACTGGACGGTGGATGTGCCCAGCGGCCCGCAACCGATCGGTGTCTCCCAAGGAGACTTGGAGGTGTGCCTCGACGCCCTGGTCAACAACGTGTTCGCCCACACCCCCACCGGTGCGTCCTTCTCGGTCGAGGTTACCGCCGGCTCCGGCGGCGACCGGATCCTGATCGTTCAAGACGCCGGCCCCGGACTCCCAGGAGACACGCTCCCCAGACGGGGGGCGAGCAGCGGAACCGGCACCGGCCTCGGCCTGGACATCGTGCGCCGCACCGCGGAGGCCTCCGGCGGTCGCCTCACCGTCGGACGGTCGGCCGATGGAGGAGCCCGGTTCGAGGTGTGCTTCGGCCCACCGCCCATCCGTCGCTGACAAACCCGCGTCGCCCACACTTATGGCGGTCCCGGCGCTCGCCTCGGTGGGGTCTGCCCGTAATACCTGATCGGCTCTCCGGAGCACACTGCCTTGACCGACAGCTCTTGACCGGAACCGACGAATCGAACGTCCACGTTCTCCGGCCCATCGGCGACCACGTTCACCGAGTAGCCGTCGCTCGGGATCGCCGAGACCAGGTCGATGAACACGCCGGTGCAAGCCACCCTCACTACCCCACCATCGGTCGAGTACGTCGCTGACGGCCCCGGCGCCGCCTGGGAGGCCGGCGGACCCACCGGGCCAGGCGCGGGCACAACCCCGACCCCAGCCGCAGGCGTCGTGCGGGTAGTGGTGGGAGGCGCCGCCGGAGCGGCGGTGGCGCCTGCCTGAGGCGCCCCGGGCGGAGCCGTCCCCGGCAACGGCAAATTCGGGCCCGCAGGCGCCGCCGCCTGACCAGAGGCCGGAACGGTCGAGGCCGGACCGCTCACCGCCCGGGTGGTGCTGGTCGTCGTCATCCCGATTACCGACGAACCAGCCTCCAGCTCGCTCACCACGTCGTCATGGGCGACGACCGGCGCAGGGCGGTCCGTCACATCAGCGGCGACGATCGACGTCGCTGCCCACACCATGGCCGTCGACGCCACCGTGGCCGCCAGCCACAGCCCGACAGCAAACAACCGATGCAGTCCCACCGCACCAAGGATGCCCCTCCCAGCCGCCCTCAGCGCTAAGGGGACCCTAAACCTCACCCGTGTCGGGTCGACGTCGGCACGGGCCCCTCCAGTTCGGTGGCCCCTCCAGTTCGGCGAGGCGCTCGCCGATAAGTCCACAACCCGGCGGAAGGTCACTGACATGCCCGTTTTGCCCAAGTTCTTTGTCGCCGGCACCGTGTTCGCAGTGGCCTTGACGGTTCCCGGTGTCAGCCAAGCTGTTCCGGCACCCCCGGAAGGTGCTCCTGGGAGCTACATCGTCGTTCTGCGCGACGGCAGCAACCAGCGTCAGGTCGCCGATGACCACAACCGACGCTTCAACGCCGAGGTGAGCCACGTGTACAGCACCGCGCTCAACGGCTACGCCGCCCGCATCCCCTCAGCACGGTTGGCCAACCTGCGGGCCGACCCGCGGGTCGCCTACGTCGAGGCCGACGGGACCGCGACCGCCTCAGCGCAGACGATCCCGTGGGGGATCGACCGCATCGACGCCGACGTCAGCTCCACCCTGGCCGGCAACGGCACGGGCAGCGTCAGCGGGGTGAACGCCTACGTCATCGACACCGGCATCTCCACCCACCCCGACCTCAACCTCGTCGCCCACGGCAACTGGACCGGCGACGGCAAGAACTACGACTGCAACGGCCACGGCACCCACGTCGCTGGCACTGTTGGAGCGAGGGACAACACCAGCGCGGTCGTCGGGGCCGCCCCAGGCGTGGCCCTGATCGGACTGAAGGTCCTCGACTGCAACGGCAGCGGATACACCTCCAACATCATCGCCGCCGTCGACTGGGTCACCAGCTACGCAAAGAAGCCGGCAGTGGTCAACATGAGCCTCGGAGGAAGCACGTCCAAGGCGCTCGACGACGCCGTCCGCAAGTCAGCCAGCAACGGGTACCTCTACGTGGTCGCCGCTGGCAACAGCGGAGCCAACGCCTGCAACTATTCTCCCGCCCGAGCCGGCGCCGGCACCAACAACGGCATCATCACCGTCGCCGCCACCGACTCGGCCAACAAGGAACCGTCCTGGAGCAACTACGGGTCCTGCGTCGACATCTGGGCCCCGGGCGTCAGCATCCAGTCGACCTACAACAACGGCGGCACCGCAACCATGTCGGGAACCTCGATGGCCTCCCCCCACGCCGCCGGGGCCGGCGCCCTGTACCTGTCGAGCAACACCACTGTCTCCCCCGCCACCGCCGAAGCCACCCTGAAGACCAACGTCCTCTCCCCGGGCACCGCCAGCAAAAACGGCCGAGCCATCAAGATCGCCTACGAGGGCAGGTACTAGCCCCAAGCCCGGAAGACGACTACGTGCTGGTCGAAATTGCCGTAGCGGCTCCGCGGATCGACCGCCTCGCGACCTGGAGCCCGGAACCGGAAACCACTGGACATCGGCTTTTCTTCTCCTCGCTCCAGACGGTACGGGGGGTGGTGCGACATCGGGCCCGGCTGACCGGCCGGCTTCGCTGCGCGCTTGGACCCGGGTGGCCGTCGTGGCCTCCCTGCGCCCAGGGAGGCGGGAAGCGGCCTACGGGAGCCCGGTAGAGGCTCGATCGTGACGGGGGACGGGTGGTGAGTGCGGCCAACGTGGCGGCTACTGGCGTGTACGGCCCGTGAGGAACAACCGAACGAAAACTGGCGGGGAGGATGTACGGGGAAGGGTGATCGACCATCCACCGGTCCGGAGGCGGTGCTCACTACGGTCAATCCTCTGGCCTTGGCCTGACCCGAGGACTGGCTGACGCGGCGCGTTGTCTTCGCAACAACCCGTCGGCCCAGTGCCTAGATGATCAACTGCCGGCCGCACCGGTCGGGCGGCGTGAAGCGGGCGGCTGCTGGATCAGTCGACCGCTTCAGTGACCGCCGTCCGGGCTCGCTGCGTGCCACCCCTTGGCCACCTGAGACGGAAGGGAGGGCGATGACCATCGTAGAACCAGCGCTTGGCCGTGACCGGCGGCGTGGATACCCACCTGGACGTGTACGTCACCGCTGCGCTCGACGACATCGGCGGCTGCTAGGCGTCGAGGAGTACACCACCGGTGCCGGCGGCCACCGACGCCTGGTGTCGTGGTTGCAGTCGTTCGGTACCGTCACCCCGTCGGCGTTGAAGGCACCGGCTCCTACGGCGCCGGGCTGGCAAGTGCGCTGAGGGTCACCGGCATCGACATCGTGGAGGTGGACCGGCTGAATCGTATGGCTGACGCCGCCAGGGCAAGTCCGTTCCCCTCGGACCTGTGAAGCGGCCCGGGCCGCACTGTCGGGCCGGGCCTCCGGTGCGGCCAAGACGAGGGGCCTTCTGTGGGCGATCTGAGCGTTGACGGTGGCCAAGCGCAGCGCTAGGTCCACCAAGGTCAAGACCCTCACGCTCCTCGCGCAGCACCTTGTTCTCCTTGCGCAGCCGGGCCAGCTCCTCACGCTCGGAGGTGGTCAGCCCGCTCCGCTTACGCCGTGGATCTCGGCTTGGCGTAAGCAGCCCCGCATGGCCGTCTCGGTGAGGTCCAAGGCGCGGCACACCTCGGTGACCGTCTTGCCGCTGGTGCGGACAAGGTCGACCAGCTCCGCCTCGAACTCCTCGGAGAACGACCGCCGGTGCCCGGCCTTCTTCCCTGCCATGGTCTCCATGACCGGGTCAGGTCCATCCTCGCCGGTGTCGTGACAAGCTTGCCGAGATCGAACGGGCCCGTCGGCGTATCGCCACCGTCGACCCTCCGATGCTGAGACGAAGCCGCCCACCGCGTAGCCCGAGGTCGCCGCCCTGGTCAGGGCCACCGGGTCGGGAGATCAGCGAACGTGCTGGGGGGCGGAAGCGCCCGCCGCCGCGGAAGGATGAGGGTATGCACGACGACGAGGATCTGGACTCCGGTAACGGGGACCGGCCTGCGGAGCCGGTCATCGCCAAGCTGTGGGCTCGAGACGAAGAGTTGGGCAGGAACGCCGAAGCGGCCTGGAACGCCCTGACCTGGGGCCAGGGGGTGGCGTCCATGACCCAGGAACAGGTCCAGCTCTTCTTGTGGTATGAGCTGCCGCTGAAGTGGTTGGCGCCCCCTGAGGAGGACGTCGTCACCAAGGTCGCCGCCGCTACCGCGGCGCTGCTCGACGGTTTGGGTCTCGACCGCTACGCGGCGATCTGCCGTTCGCCGGTGACCGCCGAGGTCCACGCCGCCTACCGCCGCTCCGACGACCAGGGCCGGCAGGCGTTCCGGCGGGCCGTCGCGCGCTCGGGGATCGACCCGCCCGATCTCGACGACTTCGCTTGGGGGTCGATGATGGGTACCGACGAGGCGTGCGCCCGGTCCACGGTCGCCATGGCCCTGGAGCAGGCGATCGCCGCCGGCGAGCTGGTGCCGGGTGCACGGGGCTGGCGGGAACGCCAGCAGGCGGTGGCGGCCGGCACGCTGGACCGCCCCCACTCCACCCTCCCCACCCAGACGTGGCGCAGCGCGATCCTCACTGAGCGCCTCGAACACTGGGTGTCCTTCGCCCGAGGTCGCAGCCAGGGGCTGGGGGTGCTGCGGGCCCGCCACGCCAACCGGCTGCTGCCACCCATCCCGGTGCCCGACGCCGCCGCCGATCTCTTGGCGCCGTTGCGGTGGCTGCTCGGCGAGCTCGAGACCCGCGGCGGCCTTGACCTGACCCAGACCGGCGCCCTCAACCGGGCATTCGTGATCGAGGCCACCCAGCGGTGGGCATGGTGGGAATACGGCTTCCGGGGACCGAACCGCCAGGACGACGTGTGGCAGCTCGGCGCCGTGCACGACCTCGTCCGCCACTGCGGTGCCGCCCGCCGCCACCGACGCCGGCTCCAGCTCACGCCGTCGGGACGGGCCATGGCGGCCGACCCGACCCTGGCCTGGGCTCGGGTGGTGCCTTGGCTGGCCGGCGACGACGACTTCGACCAGATGATGGCCGAGACCGCCACCCTGGTCCTGTTGGACCAGGAGAGCCGAGAGATCGCCACCAACGAACTGTGGCCCCGTGTCGCGGCGCTCGCCGCCGAGCACGGCTGGCGGGTCGGAGGCCACGGCGGGGAACCGCCGGGCGAGCGGGAGGTCAGATGGGCGACCCGGCCGTGGCTGCGGCTGGGCGGCTTGTTCGCGCTCGTCGTCGAGGAAGGCGACTGGCCGTCCCGACGAATCCGGCTTACTCCCGCCGGCGAGAGCGCCATGCTCGCCTACCTGCGATCACGGGCCGCCGGCCCCCGCACCGGGCTGTTCGCATGAACGCCTCGCCGGGAGCGGCCCGCCCGACGCGCCGTCCGCCGGTCCTGAAGGCCGCGGGGGCGGAGCGCCACGTTGCCACCTACACGGCCGTGACGGGGACCTCACGAGCCGACCAGCGGCTCACGTGGTGGGTCGGGCGGCCGGCGCGGGCGGGTTCTCGCCAGGGATACTGGAGCCGTGAACGACGACCCGCTCGAGCTGCCGACGGCGTCGGGGCCGCGGTCGCCTACGGAGCCTGGCTCGCCAAGCAGGAGATCCGTCCGCTCTCGCCGACCACGTGAGGCTCAAGCTCGGCGAGAACACCACTGTCGTCGCCAAGGATCCACTTCTCGCTCTCGGCCACGACGTCGATACCGTTGCTGAAGAGCAGCTCGCCGGCCGACCCGATCCCGACGTCCTCGCCGCTGCCGTCGCGACGAGCGAGCTCTGGTGACTTTCGACCTCGGATTTGGCGATGCCCGCGCCTACCCTCCCCCTGGCTGACGGATGCCGGCGACCTGTCCTGAGGCTGTGGGTCCTTTCCGTCAGCACATCGGGTGGCGTCATCAGCCTGATCAGGGTGGGCCCTTCGGCTCAACGTTCACCTGCCCTTACGAAGCGCTGTGAACGTCGCTTCGTTGATCGCCGCCAACACGGAGGGGTGCCCGTGGGCTACGGTGGCGGTTGGCGTGCCGGGAAGCCTGGTCGGCGAGATAGTCCGTCGACCCTGATGAGGAGCTTCATGGCCGAGCCACCCTTCACCCCGCAGGTGTGTCCGGAGGCCGGGGCGCCTGGTGACCGGAACCATGCGGGTCTACGTGCGACGCCCTCAGCGACGCTCCGTTGGTGGGCGGTACGCCGCGACCGTCATCCCCGCTCCGCTCTGGGCCGACATGAGCGCTGAGGATCCCGAGCCTCGAAGAGAGGCCTTCCGGCGCTCGGCGCTGCGCACCCTGGTGCTTCTTGGTGCCGCCGCTGCTGCAGTGCTCCTCACCTCCGCACGCGCCATCGCCGGCTTCTACACCGACTACCTCTGGTTCGACTCCCTGGAGCAGACCAGCGTGTGGGCCGGCGTCCTCTGGTCCAAGGTGAGCCTCGCCCTCGTGTTCACCGCGGTGTTCTCGGGGCTGATCTGGGGCAACCTGGCGATGGCCCGGCGCCTCGCCCCCCACGTGCGCCCCCCCGGACCGGAGGAGGTGGGGCTACAGCCGCTCCTGGCGGTGGTCGACCGCCGGCCCGCGCTCGTGCACGCCGCGGTGGCCGTCGTCCTCGGGCTGTTCTTCGGGCTCAGCGCAGCGGGGCGCTGGGACGAGTGGGTCCTCCTCCGCAACTCCGTCTCCTTCGGCGTCGAGGACCCCCTGTTCGGGCGCGACGTGGGCTTCTACGTCTTCCAGCTGCCGTTCCTGGCCTTCGTAGCCGACTGGCTGTTCGTGGCCCTCGTCGTCGCGGCACTGGTCGCGACGGCCGCCCACTACGTCTACGGCGGGTTGCGGTTCCAGGTCCGTCGCCGGCGGGCCACGCCGGCGGCGACGGCCCACCTCTCTGTGCTTCTCGGGGTCATCGCCCTGCTCAAAGCGCTCGGCTACTACTTCGACCGCTTCGACCTCACCCGCTCGACACGCGGCGTCGTCCAGGGCGCGTCGTACACGGACGTCAACGCCCAGCTTCCCGCCTTCGAGCTGCTCATCGTGATATCGCTGCTCACCGCCGGGCTGTTCCTCTACAACATCCGTCAGCAGCGGTGGACGTTGCCCGCCATCGCCGTAGGACTGTGGGCGCTGGTCGCTCTGATCGCCGGGACGGCCTACCCGGCGCTCATCCAGCGGTTCCGCGTCGAGCCGGCCGAGTCCACGCGGGAAGCGCCGTTCATCGAGCGGAACATCGCGGCCACTCGCGCCGCTATGGGGCTTGACGACGTGACGGTTCGCGACTTCGCCTACGACGAGAACCTTCGCGCCGAGGCGCTCGTGGACAACGCGGAGACGATCCGCAACGTGCGCCTGTGGGATCCCCAGGTCCTGCGCCAGACCTACCAGCGACTGCAGGAGGTGCGGACCTTCTACCGGTTCACCGACGTGGACGTCGACCGCTACGGGGTCGGCGACGAGAAGACGCAGATCCTCCTGTCCGCTCGGGAGCTCAGCCCCGACAGCCTTCCCTCCGACACCTGGGAGAACCGCCACCTGGCGTTCACCCATGGCTACGGCGCCGTGCTCTCCCCCGCCAACGCCGTGACGTCGGACGGCCAGCCCGACTTCCTGGTCAAGAACATCCCCCCGCAAGGCGAGCCCGAGATCGCCCAGCCCAGGCTCTACCACGGCGAGGCCATCGGCGGCTACGCCATCGTCAACAGCGGGCGCGACGAGATCGACTACGTCCGCGAGGACGGGACCGCGGTCACCAATCGCTACGACGGCAAGGGAGGCGTCGGGATCGGGTCGATCCTTCGCCGCGTGGCGTTCGCCCTGCGCTTCGCCGACGTCAATCCCGCCATCTCCGGGTTCATGACCGAGGATTCGAGGATCCTGTACCGGCGGGACATCCGTGAGCGGGTCGAGGCCATCGCCCCCTTCCTGCACTTCGACGACGACCCCTACCCCGTGGTGTTCGACGGCCGCATCACTTGGCTCATCGACGCGTACACCACGACCGACCGCTACCCCTACGCCGAGTCCGCCGGCGGCGGACGGGTCGGCCCGGCCAGTGGCCTGAACCACGGGTTCAACTACGTGCGCAACTCGGTGAAGGTCGCTGTGGATGCCTACGACGGCGACCCGATCTTCTACCGCGTCGACCCGGACGACCCGATCACGGCCGCCTACGCCAAGGCGTTCCCCAGGCTCTTTCGCGACGCCGACGAGGTACCCGATGAGCTGCGGAGGCATTTCCGCTACCCGGAGGACCTGTTCCGGGTCCAGACGGACATGTGGGGCCGCTACCACATCGGAGATCCCGGGGAGTTCTACTCCCAGTCCGACCGCTGGAACCTCGCCCAGGACCCCGGTACGGCCGCCCCGGCCCCGCAGGCGACCACCCCACAGCCCGCCTCAGCGGCCCCAGCCGCCCCGGGGGGCGAGTCGGCACGGCGGATGGACCCCTACTACCTGCTGATGAAGCTGCCGGGTGCTCCGGCGACCGAGTTCCTCATCCTCCAGCCGTTCGTGCCGTTCTCGGAGGACGACTCACGGCGAGAGCTCTCCGCCTTCATGGTCGCCAAGGCGGACCCCGACGACTACGGCGAGCTGGAAGTGTTCGTCATGCCCCGGGACCGCCAGGTCGATGGCCCAGCCATCGTGAACGCGAGGATCAACCAGGAGCCCGAGGTCTCCCAGCTGATCACCCTCTTGAGCAGGGCCGGTTCGGAGGTGCGGCTGGGGAACCTCGTCATCATCCCCGTGGAGCAGTCGCTCATCTACGTGCGTCCGCTCTACGTGCAGGCGACGGGGGCGAACGCCGTTCCAGAGCTCAAGAAGGTGATCGTCGCGTTCGGTGACCGCATCGCCGTCCGGGACACCTTCCAGGATGCGCTCGTGGCAGTTTTCGGGGCCGCGCCGGAGACGCTGGAGGAGGGCCCGGCCGACGCCGCGACCAGCGAGCCGGGCGAGGTACCGGCCGGCGGGACTCCGGAGGGAGTGTCACAGGAGGTGCGCCAGCACCTGGGAGCGGCCGCCGCAGCGTTCGCCGAAGCGGACGCCGCGCTGCGGGCGGGCGACCTCGTGACGTACGCGCAGAAGGCTCAGGAGGCGCGCGACGCGTTCGAGCGGGCCCGGGACGCCTCCGGTGCGCCGCCCGCTCAAGAGACCGGCTGAGCTGCGAAGCGCACGGCCTGGCTCGACTCAGTCAAGCGCATCCCGCTCGTCGAGCATCGTGGCGAGATCATCGCGAGCGGCGAGGTCGATCTCGATGCCCTCGGCTCGGTAGGCGGCCCGGCCGACGAAGTGGGCGGCGCTCGGCGCGGTGATGAAGATGAAGACCACGCCGAGAAGGGCCTTCGAGCGTCCGCTGTCGAGGGCGATGGCGGCGCCGAGCCCGACGAGCGCGACCCCGAGGGTGGTGGCCTTCGTGGCGGCATGCATGCGTGCGTAGACGTCCCGGAAGCGGAGAACGCCGATACCGGCGAGCAGTGCGAACACCGCTCCCGTGAGCGCGAGCACCTCGGCGACCGTCTTCAACGTCAGCCCCCTCGCCGTTCGATGAACCTGGCGGCGGCGGTGGTGCCGACGAACCCGACGAACGCCACGACGACGGCGACGCCGAGGAACCACGGGCTGCCGGTGCGGATCGAGTCCACGAGGATCACGGCGACGATCGTCACGACGAAGCCGTCGATCGCGACCACCCGGTCGGCGAGCGAGGGGCCGAGCACCGCCCGAGTCATGAAGCAGGCGGCGCTGGCGACGAGGAGCACGGTGGCGGCGACGATCACGTGCACTCCCAGGAGGTGGTGTCATCGACGTCGAGACCGCTGAGCGCGGCGGGTGGGCCGAACGCCTTCAAAGCGAGCACCTCGAGCCGGCGGACGTCGGCCTGCACCTGCTCCACGTCGCGGACGTCGAGGGCGTGGACGAACAGGGTCAGGGGGCGGCGGCGAAGCTCGAGCGTCAGGGTGCCCGGAGTGAGGCTGATGGCGTCGGCGATGAGCGTCGCGACCGCATCGGAGCACCCGCGCAGCGGCACAGCGACGATCCCGGTGTGCACGCGATGCCGCGGGGCGATCACGGCGCGAGCGACGGTGACGGTCGCCTGCACGAGCTTGGCGACGAAGTACAGCGCGAACCGGGCGGCGTCGAGCGGTCGAACGACGACGGTGCCGGTGCGCCAGGTGCCGAAGAAGAGGCCGATCGCACATGCGAGGAGAACGCCGCTGAGCACGTTGGCGGTGGACATGTCGGACCAGAGGGCCAGCCAGATCGCCGTGAGTGTGACGACGTGAAGGAGGCGCGTCACGGCGCCAGCACTTCGTCGACGTAGGTGCTCGTGTCGACGAGATCCGCAGCAGCGCGTTCCGACAGGTCGTAGATTGGTCCTGCCGCCACGGCGATCCCGATGCTGAGGACGACGAGGCTCGCGGTGGACCCGACCATGAGCGCTCGTCGAGGCGCGGTCAGCGTCCGCCCCGGGTCGCTGCTCGGATCGGGGCCCCAGAACGTGTTGGCCCAGATCTTCGTCATGGAGAAGAGGGTGAGCAGGCTGACCGCCAGGCTCACCGCCACCACGACGTACTCACCGGTGGCGAGCCCGGCTTGAACCAGCGCCAGCTTGGCGACGAACCCTGAGAATGGCGGGATCCCGGCCAGGCTGAGCGCCGGGAGCAGGAACAGGACGGCGAGCGCTGGTTCCAGGCGGCGCAGCCCCGTCAGGTCGGCCAACTTGGCCGTACCGGTGCGCTGCTCGATGAGCCCGGCGACGAGGAACAGCGTGGTCTTCACCACGATGTGGTGGATGATGTAGATAACGGCGCCCGCGAGGCCGGCCACGGTGAACAGGCCGAGTCCCATCACCATGTAGCCGATCTGGCTCACGATGTGGAACGACAGGATCCGCTTGATGTCGTTCTGGGCGATCGCGCCGAGAACCCCGACCACCATGGTGACTGCCGCCACGGCGAGCAGCAGCGTCCCGGGCTGGGTGTCCTCGGGGAAGAGGAGCGTCTGGCTGCGCACCAGCGCGTAGACACCGACCTTGGTGAGGAGCCCGGCGAACACGGCGGTCACGGGCGTCGGCGCCGTCGGGTAGCTGTCCGGGAGCCAGAAGTAGAGCGGGAAGATCGCCGACTTGATGCCGAAGACCACGATGAGCAGCAGCGCCAACCCGCTTCGGACACCACTGGGGAGGTCGGCGATCTTGGTGCTGAGGTCGGCGAGGTTGACGGTCCCCGTCGACGAGTACACGAACGCCAGCGTGAGCAGGAAGAGGGTCGAGGCGATGAGGCTCATGACGACGTAGGTCATGCCGCTGCGCACCTGGTCGGCCCGCCCCCCGAGCGTGATGAGGACGTAGCTCGCCATCAGCATGACTTCGAAGGCGACGAACAGGTTGAACAGGTCGCCGGTGAGGAACGCCGCGGCGACGCCGGCCGCGAGGATCAGGTAGACGGGGTGGAAACCGACGTGGTCCTCCTCGGCACCCGGCTGGCCGATCGCGTACACGAGCACGGCCAGCAGCATCAGCACCGCGATGAGGAGCATGATCGCGGCGAGACGGTCCGCCACGAGCGTGATGCCGACGGGCGCCTCCCAGCCGCCCGCCTGCACGGACCGAGGGCCCTCGTCGTCGACTCGGAGGAGCAGCGCGACGCTCAGGCCGGTGACGACGGTGAGGGTCACCACACCGATGACGCGCTGGGCGTGCCGCCACCGTCCGACACCAATGGACAGCGCTGCGCCGGCGAGCGGGAGCAGGATGGGCCCGGCGAGGAGCGCGTTCACGACTCTTCCTCGTCATCGGCGAACAAGACGGCGTCTCGGGCGATGCGGCGGTCCTCCACGTCGTCTTCGACCTCGTCGTCCTCCGTCAATCGCCAACTCCTGAACGCCAGCGCGAGCAAGAACGCGATCACCCCGAAGGTGATCACGATGGCCGTGAGGACGAGCGCCTGCGGGAGCGGATCGGCGAACTCGCCCGCGTCGCCGCCCACGAAGGCCGGGTCGCCGCCGTCACCGCCGGAGAGAACGAGCAGGATGTTGACGCCGTGGCCGAGGAGACCGACGCCGATCACGACGCGGCTGAGCTGACGCCCGAGCACGAGGTACGTCCCGCACGCGCAGAGAAGGCCGGCCGTCACGATCAGCAGCAGTGTCACGTGCCGTCCTCGGGCGGCGGCCGGACGGCATCCCGCCAGTACTCGCCGAGGCCCTCGAACGCCATCAGGACAACCCCCACGACGATGAGGTAGACGCCGGTGTCGAAGACGGTCGCCGTCGTGAGCTTCACGTGACCGACCAGCAGGAGGTCCCACTCCACTGCGGTCTGGTCGAGGGGTCCGGCGCCCGCCACCACCGGCACGAGCGCCGCTACGACCGCCACCAGCAGTCCGGCGGACAGGAAACCCCACGGCGGGCCCGGAGCGGCGGCGTGCACGTCCTCCAGTCCGCCGGAGATGTACCGCAGTGCGAAGGCAGCGGCGGCCACCAGGCCACCGACGAAGCCGCCGCCCGGCTGGTTGTGGCCGGCGAAGAGCAGGTACACCGACAGGACCAACGCGGCGTCGAAGACCAGACGGACCGTGGTGTCGACGATCACGGAGCGCCGTGGCGTCATGACGCCACCCGACGCCGGCCGCGGCCGCGTCGCAAAGAGCGGCCACGCGGGACCTCGCCGACCCGCGCCAGGGCGACGATCCCGATCGCGGCGGCAACGAGCACGGTGACCTCGCCCATCGTGTCCATCCCACGGATGTCGACGAGAATGACGTTGACCACGTTCTTGCCGTCGCCATCGGAGAGCGCCCGTTCCGACATCGCCCGCGATACCGGAGGGGCCGTCCGCGAGCCCGACACCGCGACCGCCATCAGCACGACGAATACGCCGACCGCCGCCGCCACCGTCAGGCGGTAGACCCGGCCGATTGCCTGCGGACGCCGCTCGAAGCGGTCGGGCAGCCGGCGCAGGACGAGCAGGAAGACGACGACGGACAGCGTCTCGACGGCGAACTGGGTGAGCGCCAGGTCCGGGGCTCCCTGGACGACGAAGAAGATCGCCATCCCGTATCCCACGACGCCCAGCAGCAGCGCCGCCGCGAACCGCCGGGTTGCGACCGTCGCCGCCACCGCAGCCGTGATCAGCAGGGCCGCGATGGGGAGGTGTGCCGGGCGGCCCAGCACGTCGGGCCACCCGGGGAACCACTCACCCGACAGCAAGCCGACACCCGGCACCACCGCGGCGGTCGCGAGCGTCACCGCCAGGTAGATCGGCATGGAACCGGATTGGGCGACGCTCGTCGCGAGCACGGCGATCTTCTGGGCCACCCGCACGGTGCCGTCGTAGACGGCCGCGCCCGTCACCGGAGGCGCCAGTCGGCCCTGGAGGACCGCCACCCGTCGGCGGCCGATGAAGACAAGGGCGCCACAGGCGAGCGTCGCGATCGAGAGGACGAGCGCCGTCGTGAAACCGTGCCACAGCTCGAGGTGCGTCCCGGCGCCGGCGTCGAGCGCCTGCGCGGCATGGTCGACCAGCTCCGACCACATCATCGGCGCGACGCCGAACACGACGGACGCCGTCGCCAGGGCCGCCCCGGGGAGGACGAACCCGAGGGGCGGGCGACGGCCGAGGGTCGATCGATCCCGGGGCACATCGCTCACGAGGTCCGGGCGCCACAGTGCCGCGCAGAACCGGAGGCTGTAGACGACGGTGAGGATCGACCCGGCCACGATCCCGACGAGGACGAGCTGTTCGCCGCCGCCGCCGTGCACGAGTGCGGCGTAGGCCTCCTCCTTGGCGATGAAGCCCGCGAACGGCGGGATCGCCGCCATAGAGGCGGCGCTGACGAACGCCACGGCGCGTGGCAGCATCCAGCCCGAGCTCAGCCGGGGCAGCTCGCGGACGTCACGCGTGTGCGCCTCGTGGTCGACGAGGCCGACCGTCATGAACAGCGCCGCCTTGAACAGTCCGTGCGTGAGCAACAGGGCGCAACCGGCGGCGGTGGCCTCCGGGCGGCCGATACCGAGGAGGACGGTCATGAAGCCGAGCTGGCTGATCGTCCCGAATGCCAGCAGCTGCTTGAGGTCGAACGGCCGCAGCGCCCGCAGCCCGCCGGCGACCATGGTCGTCAACCCGACGGCGACCACGAGCGGGCGCCAGACACCGACGGCAGCGAACGCCGGCGCGAACCGTGCCAGGAGGTAGACCCCGGCCTTCACCATGGCGGCTGAATGGAGGTACGCGCTGACGGGCGTCGGCGCCACCATCGCCGCAGGAAGCCAGCTGTGGAACGGATACTGGGCCGACTTGGTGAACGCGCCGAGGAGGACGAAGATGAGCGCGACGGCGGTCGTCGAGCTCGTCGGTGGGTCGGCGAGGATCTCTGCGATCCGGTAGGTGCCCGCTTCTTGCCCGATCGCAACGAACCCACCGAGCATGGCGAGACCGCCCAATCCGGTGACGAGCAGAGCGTGCAACGCGGCCGAGCGAGCTTCGGGTTCGGCGTCATCGATGCCGATGAGCAGGTACGACGTTACGGACGTCAGTTCCCAGCAGACGTAGAGGAACAGGAGGTTGTCGGCGACGACGACGCCGAACATCGCGCCCGCGAAAAGCGTCAGCAGGCCGGCGGCGCGGCCGACCTTCTCCGATGCTCCGAAGTAGTACCACGCGTAGACGAACACGAGCGTGCCGATGCCGGAGACGAGCACCGTCATCAGCAGGGCGAAGGCGTCGAACCGTAGATCGAGACCGAGGCCCAGCCCCGCGGCCCAGGTCGCCCGCTCAGCGACGACACCGCCGTCGACGACCGAGGCCGCTCGTGCCAGCGCCCACACCATCGTGAGCGCAGGTGCCAGACCGCCCAGGACGAGGGCCCAGCGGCCCAACCGCCGCGCGGTCAGAAGCGCGGAGACGCCAAGCGCAGCGTGGAGCGCGAGGAGGACGAAGAGCACCGACTACCAGCGAACGGAGGCGTTGGCGGATTCGTAGATGGCGCGGAGAACGAGCGTTCGTCCTCGATGTGCCGGGAACCGACGGGCGGCGAGCGCCGGCGGGCCGGGCACCAGGACGAGCGAAGCGAGGCGGATACGCACCAGCTCCCTCGCAGCGACGAGCACCGACGGGGCGGCGTCGATCACCTCGTTGCCTTCCCTTTCGAGCCGTTCGTACGGCACCACCCGAGCGAGACTCGGTACGCGCATCTCGGCCGCGACTGCCGTCAACGCCGGGATGACAGAGCGGACGCTCACGGGCGCCTCCTGGATCAGCACCAGGACGTCCAGGTCACCGCCGTCGCACCCGGGCGCCAACAGCCGCGGGCGAGCTGGTCGATGGCCATCAACGGGCCGACACCACGCCCAGCGCGATCATCAGACGGCGGTCGTGCCCCCGGCTCCCGAGCGCCGCGGCGAGCAGAACGCCGAGCCCGATCCAACCCACGAAGAAGGCCGGCATCGACCACGGCGAGCTCGCGAGCGCACTGCTCGCGCCTTGGCCGCTGGCAGCGAGGACGAACCACTCCTCCGCCAGGTCGACCGCCCTGTCAAGGTCCTTCAGGTGTGGCACGGTGCGCCTTTCGCTGGTCGCTGAACTCCGTCGCCGACCAGACTTCCCGGCACGCCGAGAACCACCCTAGTTGGCCCGGTACGGGGCCAGCGTCGAACTCCCACTGACGCTGGGATCCCCGTGTCATACCGCGAACGGTGAAGAACGGAAGTATCGCCGGGCGTCGGTGGCCTCGTCTTCGGCACGGGAACGTCGGCTGGTTGGCGCGGCGTCGGCGACATGGTTGTACCGAAGCGCCGATCAGCGCGCGTCGCACATCGTTGCCGCCTGCCAAATGGGGGTCGCGTCCTCGGAGTCGTCGACGGCATCACGACCAGCGCCATCGTCGGCGTCTGTCGGCGGGCCGCTCGTGGTGCGCTCGGAGTGGCGGCGACGTGCTAACGCGGAGCCGTGCGCGACGCTCAACCCTCACGTGACCGGGCGCGGATGCCCGAGGGCTACGGAGTTCCGAAGAGCAACGACGGGCTGCTCGACTGGTCCGACGTCGAAGCTCGGCTCGTGGCGGCGGCGCAGTACTGGCTGGCGACCACTCGGCCGGACGGGCGGCCCCACATCGTGCCGCGGTGGGGTGTCTGGGTGGGCGGCCGCTTTTGGTACGACGGAGCGCCGACGACCACCCATGTCCGGAACCTGACGCGCAATCCGGCGTGCACCCTGCACCTCGAGGACGGCTGGCAGGCGGTGATCGTCGACGGCACCTCCCGGCCGGCCGATCCTCCGGGCATCGATCTCGGCACCCGCCTCGCCGCGGCGTACGCCGCCAAGTACCGCGACCGCGGCTACGAGCCGAAGCCCGACGCCTGGGAGGGGCCCGGTGCCGGCGGTCTGGTGGTGTTCACCCCCACCACGGCCTTCGCGTGGTTCGACTTCCCGACCGATGTCACCCGCTTTCGATTCCCGCCCTAGGTTCGAGCGCGCCCGACCGGTCCGTCGCGCAGGCAGCCCGACCATTTCACCGGTGCCGAAGAACGGCGCCAAGCGCCTATCAGTCGTCGAAGGGTTCGAGCGCCGGGCGGGATGCCGAGCGGAAACCACAGGCCGTCTCTCGAGGCGCTTCTGTGGTGCCCGGTTAGGCGCATCGAGGCGGCTTGGTCGCGCTCACCGGGCCGGGTCTCCCGCTGACGGCGCTTTCCGTTCCACGGCCGGATCCGCACGCCCTCATGCGGGCCGTGGTGCCCAGTTGCGGCACTGTCCCTGTCGAAGAAGGTTGACGTGGTCTCGCCGGCCGCTTCGGTCAGCGGTGCCGGACGGTCGGTGATGGAGGTGGGGCTGGGCGCGCCTACTCGTCCCCGTGGCTGACAAGATTGATCACGTTGCCGTCCGGAGCGCGCACGAGGAACCTTCGCACCCCCGACGGCTCGTCGGTGAGCGGGTGAACGATCTCGTACCCCCGACGCTTCGCCTCCTCGTACGCATCATCGATACTGTCGCCGACGTGAACCGAGATGACTGAGTCGTGGGGCGCCGTGGCGTCGCTGGTGACGAGTTGGACGGAGGCGTCGCCGCCGGGCGTCGAGTATCGAGCGACCCACCCGATTGGTCGCGGGTCGCGGCGATGTCGGCAACCGGAAGGTTCGCGTTGATTCCGGTTACTCGCATGGATCCTCCTCACCCGGTGCGCCTCACCGTAATCGGCCAGTGTTCGGCGATGCAGCTGGACAGAACGACGGCCCGGCCGCGCCGCTGAGATGCCCTCACGTCAAGGTCACCGGCACCTCCGCACGTCGCGTACCTGGTCACGGGCGACGTTCTTCACGTCTTGGCCATCGCTCACGATCGTCCCGCCTACTGGGTGCGGCCGCCGAACCCTGTTCGTTGCGCTGCAACCCAGAGCCGGTTGTCCCGTCCGCTGGCGATGAGAGGAGCGTCGGGTCGGCTGACAGCCGAGACCTCCGGAGCACTATCAATGGTGGGATGTTCGTCCAGGTCATCCGTGCTCCGGTCCGGGACGAGGGGGCTCTCGTCGTTGCCCTCGACCGATGGGAGACAGAGCTGCGGCTGCGTCCCGGTGAGATGGGCTTTCTCGGGTCCACCGCCGGCCTCACGACGGACGGCGAGGTGGTTCTCGTCGCCCGATTCGATGGCGAGGACGCCGCCCGCCGGAACAGCGAGCGCCCCGAACAACGGGCGTGGTGGGCCGAACTGGAGCAGGCACTGGCCGGGCCCGCTCGGATCTTCGAGTCGGCGGCAGTCGACGTCTCGATGGGGGGTGGATCCGACGACGCAGGCTTCGTCCAGGTGTTCTGGGGCAGCGGCGACAGAGTCGCGGCCCGCTCGGTGATGGTCCAGGCCGAGCCCATTCTTCACAGGGAGCGACCGGACATACTCGGCGGCTTCACGGTGTGGCTGCAGGACGGCCGCTTCATCGACGTGGCGTACTTCCGATCGGAGCAGGAGGCCCGGGAGGGCGAGGCGAGAGAGCTTTCGGAGCAGGGCCGTGCGGTCTTCGAGCAGTTTGGTCGGGTCCTCGCCGCCGAGGGGTACGCCGACATTCCGAAACCCAGGCTCCGCTGACGGTACGGATGCCGGAAGACCGTCGGTGAGGCGCACGTGGGGATCACGTCGTCAGCGCGGACATCGTCGTCCTGAAGGGTGGACTCGCGCGCGGGTCGGCGTCATCACCGTCGGGTGCCGAGAACGCGCCGCGCTAGAGAAGCGCGGTTCTCCAGGCCTCTCCCCGGGCCCCAATCGTCTCTCCCTGCGCACGATCGGAGCGGGGTAGCTCCGCCGAGAGGACAGCGAGAGGGGCATTCGGATGGCCGCTGATCCAGTACTCGTGTGCGCAGCGACGACCCGCTGGTGTTCGTGGCCGATGCATGCGCTGCGGCGGCCGTTGCGGTCAGCGAGCCTCGTTCGTGGCGTCCGAGCGATGCGGCCATGATCGACCTGTACGCCGAGCTCGTCGTGGCCTACGCCTGCCCGGTGCGGACGGATCTCAGTGGGACGCGCCTCGCCATCGTCGACCATCTGGTCGGGCGAGTCGCCCAGGCTCGAAGTGGCGAGATCAAGGCTTCCCTGGTCGACATCGTTCGACCGCCTCCACGGCGAGTTGGCGTCCGAGCGCGCGCCGGTCTGACCTCCGTCGCGATGGTGTCATCCGGGGGACCAGGAAGTTCCTCGACCGCGTCGGTCGGCCCCTGAGCGAGCCACCCGCGGCCACCACCGTGCTCGGCGACTGGTACGCCAACGTGCCGTTCTGGCGACCGCAGGCGGCCGTGTCGCCAACGAGCGCAACGCTGCTGCCCGTCTCCTGCCGCTGGCCCCGGCGGCGACCGTCATCGCCCGGCTGGGAGCGACGATCGAACTCGTCCTCGGCCTCCAGGGCTTGGCGGGGTCGTCCAGCGCCGACGAGCTCGACGCCATGGAGAACGCCGTCGTGGCCAAGACCGCCAACCGCAGCGTCGTCTTCGTTGCCACCAGCGGCACGTCGAACGCCTCGGTCGTCGGGGAGGAGCCTCAGGCCCGCCCTCAATGATGTGTATTCTGTGCGCATGGCCCGCGTCAACATCACCATCCCGGACGACCTCTACCACCAAGCGCGGGGCGCTGGGCTGAACATCTCCCAGCTCGCCCAGCGGGCCGTCTCAACCGAGCTGAACCGACTGGCCAAGATCGCCGAGCTCGACAGCTACCTGGCTGAGCTCGAAACCGAGCTCGGGCCCACGAACGAGACGGAGCGGACGGAGGCGACGGCCTGGGCGGACAGGCTCTTCGGCACCGAGCACGACCGCCGCTCGGCGTGACATTGGTCCTCGACTCCGGCGGGCTGTCCCTGCTGGCCGAGGACCGAGCCCGCCTGGAGGAGCTGCGACGCAGGGGCGAGTGGCCGGCGCTCGTACCCGCGGTGGTGCTCACCGAAGTCCTCACCGGGGACCACCGCCGCGACTTCCACGAAAACCGCCTCCTGCGCACCTGCGAGGTGCTCTCCACCGACGAAATCCTCGCACGCAAGGGCGCGGCATTGCGGGCGGCGGTAGGAGGCGCCCGCAAGCCGTCGGCGGTCGACGCCATCGTTGTTGCTCTCGCCGATGCAGTGGGCGGAGCGACGGTGCTCACCGGGGACCTTCGGGACCTGCGCGCCCTCGCTCGGCACACGGTCAACGACGTTCGCGTCGGGGGTGCCTGATCCACCCCGCGAGACCCGAACGGGGAACGAATGGTGATCGGCGTAGCCGACGAGAAGGTCTCGTTCTCCGGTGCAACCAGCCTTCCGCTCCGAGCGGCCGTGGGGTGCCTTCCGCCTCCAGCAACTGATCCTCACGAAGCTTGCGAACACCTCAGGAATGACTGGCAACTCTTCTCGAGACGCGTTTCGACTCGTGCGCGGAAGCAGCGTCCGTCAACCAGGCGGCCGCGCCGACTGCCGGCTCGCGGCGCCGCCCGCCGCGCCGCACTGGTGATCGTGAGCACGAGGCCGGTCGTCGCGGACGTATCGCCGGCCGCCGCAGTGCTCGCCGCCCGGCACGTCGGGGCGGCCCGCATGCGTGAGGCAGGATGTCGGAGTGACAGACGCCGACGTGCTCGCCACCTGGAAGGCCGACGAGAGCCTCCTGGCACAGATGGGCGCGCGCTTGTCCGAGCAGCCAACGGAGATCGAGGTTCGTATTCCTCGGGGACTTGCCGATGCCGCGGTCGAGGCGTGGCAACGTGACGGCGATTCCGATCTGACGGGCGAGAAGTGCGAGGAACGGATCGTGCGCAGCCGGGCCGCGGCGCTTGCCCTCATTGGAGCCGCCTTGGAGGACCGTGGCCGAGTTGACGGCGACGACGTGATCGTGACGATCGACGCGTGGTTTGTCGGTGACGCTCTCAATGCGGCCGATGATTACGGGCTCGTGCAGCCGTAGTCGCGGCCCCGATTGCCGGCTTGGGCGCCATCAGGGCCAGCGCGAGCACATCTTCGGTGCGCCGGCAGCCTCCGGCGGTCTCGGTCCGCTGGCCGACGGCAACGGAGCGCCGACCGGCACGTCGGTGCGGCGACGCCAGAACTCGTTCGACGCCGTGGCTCCGCCCGTCGGCGTCTCCACGCACCGCCGCCGGCGGCTACGGCCCCGACCGCGCAGAACCGGCGGGGGGGAGCTTCTGGCGGCAAGAAGTGGCGCTATTCGCCACATCTGCCGCCAGAACGTATCCACCGGCACCGGCGGCCTGGCCGCGTCCCGACGACGTCGGCACTCGTCAAGTGTGCGCGCCACGGGCCGGTCGCCCAGTTCCGGGCCGGGGATTCGGAGCGGTGGCCCACCGGGCATGTTGGAGCGATGAACATCGAGGACTACGCGCTGATCGGCGATACCCAGACCGCCGCCTTGGTGGGCATCGACGGGTCCATCGACTGGCTGTGCCTGCCGCGGTTCGACTCCGGGGCCTGCTTCGCCGCCCTTCTCGGTGACCGTTCCCACGGCCGGTGGAAGCTGGCCCCGCTCGGCGACGCCCACCGCGTCGAGCGTGCGTACGCGGCGGGCACACTGGTCCTGGAGACCACCTTCCACACCGGTGGTGGCACCGTGCGGGTCACCGACTTCATGCCTGTGCGCGGCGCCGCGCCCGACGTCGTGCGGGTGGTGGAGGGCGTCTCCGGTTCGGTGACGATGGAGATGGACCTGGTGGTCCGTTTCGACTACGGCTCGACCGTCCCCTGGGCCCAGCGCATCGACGGCGCTCTCTCGTTGATCGCCGGTCCCGACGCCCTCGAGCTGGTCACCACCGCCGAGGTCCACGGCCAGGACATGGCGACGAGGGCGACGTTCGCCGTCGGCCCCGGTGACCGGGTCCCGTTCGTGCTCACCTGGCACCCGTCTCACCAGGCGCTGGAGCGCCGGGCGGATCCCGACGTCGCCCTCGCCGAGACCGTCGCGTGGTGGCGGGAGTGGTCCGGTCGCTGCACGGGCGGTGGCCGTTGGCACCGGGAGGTCGAGCGGTCGCTGATCACGCTCAAGGCGTTGACGTTCGCGCCCACGGGCGGGATCGTCGCCGCGCCGACCACCTCGCTGCCCGAGGTGCCGGGCGGCGTCCGGAACTGGGACTACCGCTTCTGCTGGCTGCGCGATGCCACCTTCACGCTCCAGGCGCTGCTCGCCGCCGGCTACGGGGACGAGGCGGTGGCGTGGCGGAACTGGCTCCTGCGAGCCGTCGCCGGCGACCCGTCGCAGATGCAGATCATGTACGGCGCGGCCGGTGAGCGCCGCCTGCCCGAGCTCGAGCTCGAGTGGCTGCCGGGCTACGAGGGCAGCCGGCCGGTCCGGATCGGCAACGGCGCCGCCACCCAGCGCCAGCTCGACGTCTACGGGGAGGTCATGGATGCCCTCCACCAGGCGAGGGTGGCCGGGGTCCCCCCCGACGCCGCCGCCTGGGCCGTGCAGCGCGAGCTGCTGTCCTGGCTGGAGACCGGGTGGCGCCAGCCCGACCACAGCCTGTGGGAGGTCCGCGGCCCCGCCCGCCACTTCGTGCACTCCAAGGTCATGTGCTGGGTGGCCTTCGACCGGGCGTGCGCGCCGTCGAGGAGTTCGGCCTCGACGGCCCCGTCGATCGCTGGCGGCGCGTGCGCGACGAGATCCACGACGAGGTGTCGCAGCGGGGCTTCGATCCGGGTCGGTGCACGTTCACCCAGTCCTACGGCTCGCCCGAGCTCGACGCCAGCCTCCTCATGATCCCGCTCGTGGGCTTCCTGCCACCGAACGACAAGCGGGTGCGGGGCACGATCGACGCCGTGCGGCGAGAGCTCGGCGCCGACGGGTTCATCGAGCGTTACCCCACCGAGCACGGCACCTCCGTCGACGGGCTGCCCGGCAAGGAGGGGGCGTTCCTGCTCTGCTCATTCTGGCTGGCCGACGCCCTGGCCGTCACCGGCCGCCACGACGAGGCGGCACAGCTGTTCGAGAGGCTGGTGGGCCTGACCAACGACGTCGGCCTGTTGGCCGAGGAGTACGACCCCGCCTCGGGGCGGATGCTCGGCAACTTCCCCCAGGCCTTCTCCCACGTGGGCCTGGTCAACACCGCGCTGAACCTGACGTCGGCCGCTCGGCCCGTCGACCGGCGCACGTGCGCCTGATGCGGGCGATGGTGGTCCGGCCCGGGCAGGCCGGCAGCGCCGCGGTGGCCGATGACGACGGACCGGTGGGCGAGGGCGACGTGCTCGTCGAGGGGGTCGCCGTCGGCATCTGCGGGACGGACGTGGAGATCGCCGACGGAGAGTACGGGGCCGCCCCGCCGGGGTCCGGGCTCCTGGTCCTCGGCCACGAGTCGCTGGGACGAGTGGTCGCGGCGCCCGCCCGCAGCGACCTCGCTCCCGGCGACCTGGTGGTGGGGATCGTCCGCCGACCGGACCCCGTCCCGTGCGGGCCGTGCGGCGCCGGGGCGTGGGACATGTGCCGCAACGGGCGCTACACCGAGCGCGGCATCAAGGGCCTCCACGGCTACCCCCCGCTCCCTGCACGGGGCTCCCGCCCCGGCGTCCCACGCCACACCGGGAGGGCAGCCGCGGCTTCGATCGACCCCGAAACGGCGCGGATGGCGAGGGTCGAGGGCCCGGCGATGCCGAAGACGCGGCCAGGACGAACGCCTCCGCCGTGCCGCCGTACCGCTGCCCCCGGAAGAGGGCGCGCACGTCGCCGTCGAGGATGCTGCGGGCCATCAGGCCGACGACCGCCTCGTCGCTCTCGAGGACGGTCCAGCTCGACCGGGTCGTCGCCACCCGCACGGCCAGCCCGCCCGCCACGGCCGGGACGACCACGAGCACCCGGCGCGGCCAAGGCGGCTCGCCACCGGGCCCGGCACCATCGTGGCGGTGGCGGGCAGGACCCCCGCGACGCCGCCCGGCGGGAGCGTACCGGCGGGTGCGGTGAGGGACTGGGATTGAACTACCTGCTCGGAAGAGGCGACGCCGGTCTGCCATCGAACAGGTCCCAACCCAGTTCTCGCAACGGCTTCTCCACGACGAGCAGGCAGACCGGCGTCGCCTCTTCACTCACGTAGTTCAATCCCAGTCCCTGAGGCGCCCCGGCGCGTCGGGCCCGGGCTCAGCCGGCCTCGACGGCGCGGGCGAAGTAGTGGCGTGCCGCCAGCTGCGTCACGACGAGGAGGGCCACCCCCACGCCGAGGGCCTTGAGGAGCGGCTCGGCCTCGAGGGGGCCGGTGACGAGGGCGCGGGCGGCATCGACCATGTACGTGAAGGGGTTCCAGGCGGAGACGATCTGGACCCAACGGGGGAGGAGGCTCTCGGGCACGAACTGGGTCGACAGGAACTGGAGGGGCAGGAAAAGCGGGGCGAGGGCCAGCGGCGCCTGGGCGTTGCGCGTGGCCAGGGCGATGACGAAGTAGAGCCCGCCATAGGCAGCGGCCCACAGCAGGAGGAGGCCGAACAGCAGGACCACGCCGACGGCGCCCTCGTTCACGTCGGTCCCCAGGACGACCCCGGTGACGAACAGGGCGGCGCCGGCCGGGAGCACCCGCACGACGTCGAACAGGAGGCGGCTCACCAGCAACGAGGACGGCTCGGCACCGAGCAGGCGCAGGCGGTCGAGGAAGCCCGACTGGATGTCGATAACCAGGCTGGTCGCCGCGTAGCCCACGCCGGTCATGGCCGTGAGCATCAAGATGGCGGGCGACATCCACTCCGCGTAGTTGGTGGTGGGGAAGCCGGGCAGCTCGGTGACCCGGTAGAGCGTCTTCGCCACCAGGACGAACATGGTGAGCGGGATGACGACGGGCAGGCCGTAGGCGAGCACCGGGTTGCGGACGCCTTCGCGCAGGTTGCGGGCGAGCAGGATCCGCACCTGGGCGGGGCCGGCGCTCACCGGCCCGTCCCCGCCGCGACCCCCAGGCCACGACGCACGGCTGCCAGCGAGCCGTCGTCCGCCTGGCCGGCGTCGGCCTCGAGCTGCGCCCCGGTCAGCGCCACGAAGGCGTCCTCCAGGGTGGGGGAGCGGACCTCCAGCTCGTCGAACGACGATCCGAGGGCGGCGAGGCGCCCGAGGAGGGCGGGCAGGGCGGCGTCGCCTCCGTCGGCGGTGAGGACGAGCCGCCCGTCGCCGGCGGCCACCACCTCCGCCGAGCCGGCTGCCTCCCGTATCGCGTGCTCGGCGTCGGTGCCGGCGACGCGCAGGCGCACGGTCGTCGAGCCGTAGCGGCGCTTGAGCGCGCTGGGCGTCCCGATGGCGGCGATGGTGCCGGCCTGGACGACGGCCACCCGTTGCGCCAGCTCGTCCGCCTCGGCGAGGTACTGGGTGGTGAGGAGGACGGTGGTCCCCCGCTCCTGCTGCTCGCCGATGAGCTCCCACAGGGCGCGCCGGCTCTGCGGGTCGAGGCCGGTGGTCGGTTCGTCGAGGAAGAGCACCTCGGGGCCGCGCACCAGCGCCATGGCCACGTCGAGACGCCGGCGCATACCGCCCGAGTAGCGGCCGGCCAGGCGGTCGGCGGCTCCCGTGAGGCCGAAGATCTCGAGCAGCTCGTCGGCCCGGGCGGCGGCCGCCGCCGCCCTCGTGCCGGCCAGGCGGGCGGCGAGCACGAGGTGCTCACGGCCGCTCATCAGCTCGTCCAGCGCCGCCTCCTGGAGCGCCACGCCGATGCTCGCCCGCACCTCGGCGGGCCGGGCGGTGACGTCCACGCCGAGCACCGCGGCGGTGCCGGCGGTGGGCCTGAGCAAGGTGGTGAGGATGCGGACGGCGGTGGACTTCCCGGCCCCGTTGCGGCCGAGCAGCCCGAAGATCTCCCCCCGGGCCACCTCGAAGCTCACGCCGCGCAGCGCGTCGACGCCGGCCGGCTCGTAGCGCTTGGCCAGGTCGCGCACCTCGATGGCCGGGCCCTCGCTCATGGGCACCATCGAGTGGACGCGTGAAAGGTCACATGCGTTAAGCTAACGTCCGTTCACTCATGCGTCAACGGCGATCTCCTCCTGCGGGACGGCCCACCCGGGCCCGGGCCCGCCGCGGCGAGGGCCACCGGCTCCGCAGCGAGCTGGTCGCCGCCGCCAGCGACCTCCTGGCCGAGGTCGGCGATACGAACCGGCTGTCCATGCGCGCCGTGGCTGCCGCCGTCGGCGTGACGCCCCCGTCGATCTACCGCCACTTCGAGGACAAGCAGGCGCTCCTCGTGGCCGTGCTGGAGGATCGGTGGGCGGAGCTGCACGAGCTGCTCGGCAAGGCGGCCGCCAGCGCCGACGACCCCTTTGACGCCCTGCGGCGATGGTGCCTGGCCTACCTGCGCTTCGCCGAGGAGCGCCCCGGCCATTACCGCGTCCTGTTCAGCGCGGCCGCGCCGGCCGGCGTGGGCGACGATCCCGAGCACCACCCCGGCGCTCCGACGTTCTTCGCCCTGGTCGACGCCGTGCAGCGCTGCCTCGACGCCGGCGCCTGCGCCGCCACCGCCCGCGACAGCTGGTTCCTCGCCCTCCAGATCTGGCTGTCGGGCCACGGGCTGGTGGACCTCCGGATCGGCCAGCGCTTCGCCTTCCCGTGGCCGCCGGCAGAGGCGGTGCTCGACGCCGTCCTCGCCGACCTCGGTCTGGTCGCGCCGGCGCACGACGGCAGCCCCGGCGGCGGCCGGTGAGCTCGCCGGAGCCGGTGGGCGACGCCGGTCGCCCGGACCGACCGCACTGGGTACGGTGCCGCCGTGGGTGACGACCGGTGGAGCCCGCGGCTGGCGACGGTCGAGGATGCCGGCGAGGTCGCCCGCTTGCTGCACGACTTCAACGAGGAGTTCGACACGCCGTCACCCGGCGTCGAGGTGCTCGCCGGCCGGCTCCGGGTCCTGCTCGCCGGGGACCGGACCATCGCCGTGCTGGCCGGAGCGCCGTCGGTCGCCGTCGCCCTGGCCACGCTGCGACCGAACGTGTGGTACGCCGGCCCCGTCGCGCTGCTCGACGAGCTCTACGTCGTGGCCGACCGGCGCGGTCGGGGCACCGGGTCCGCCGTCGTCGACCTGATGATGTCCGCCGTGCGCGCCCGGGGGGCCGAGCTGGTCGAGATCAACGTCGACGAGGGAGATGTCGGCGCCCAGCGGTTCTACGAGCGTCACGGGTTCTCGGCCGTCCAGACGCCCGGGTCCACCGAGCGTGCCCTCTACTACTCGCAGGAGCTCACCGGCTGACGGCGCTCCCGGGCCGGGACCCGGCGCCGACCCACGGTGGGAGCGGCTCCCGCGCCGCCAGCCAGGCCTGCGGGATCCCGCTCGGGCCCACCCGGGCGCCCACCACCGCTCCGGCGATGGCGCACGTCGTGTCCCGGTCGCCGAGCACGACGACCGTGCGCCAGAACGTCTCCTCGTAGTCGTCGGGGCTGCACGCGGCGGACCACAGGGCGAAGGGGACGGTGTCGAAGGCGGCGACCCCGGCGCCGGTGCCGAGGACGGCGCCGGCGGTCGCCGGATCGGTGCCCGGCCCCAGGCGCAGCGCCTGGCGGAGGCCGGCCGCCGTACGGGTCTCGCCGAGACGTTCGAGCGAGGCGCCGAGCACCTCGGCGAATCCCGGAGCGGTGCCCCCGCGGCTGGCGGCGCCCACCGAGGCGGCCACCGCGACGGCGACCGCCCCGTCCACCGCCTCGGCGTGGGTGTGGGTGACGACGGCCTGGCGGGCCGCCGCCCGGGCCGCCCCGGCCGGGTCCCCGGCGTGGAACGCCCCGAGGGGGCCGACGCGCATGGCGGCGCCGTTGCCCCACGAACCGCGGCCGCCGAAGGCGGCCGGCGCGAGCGTGCGCCAGTCCCCGCCGCTGCCGATGGCGGACAGCAGGTCTCGAGTGGCCGGGCCGTGCCCGCGCCCGGGCTCGTACCGCTCGGCGAAGCTCCGTGCGTACGCGTCCTGGTCGTCCTCCCGCCCGGCGGCGAGGACCTCGAAGACCGACGACGCCATCAGCGTGTCGTCGGTCCAGCGCCATGGTGCCGGACGGGCCCGCCGGGCCAGGGCGGCTGCCCGCATCTCGTCGGGCGGCCCGCAGAACTGCTCGCCGAGGGCGTCGCCGACCGACAGCCCGTCGAGCGCGTCGCGGGCGGCCTGGATCCTCATTCGCCCCTCGGTCAGCGGTCGGGCGCGTCGACGACCGGGTACCCCGCCGCCGGGGTCCCCGGGGGGTTGCGGACGCCGGGCCGGGCATCCGGGTTGGCGACGCAGACCTCGCACTCCAGGCCGTCCGGGTCCCGGAAGAAGACGCTCAGGACGTCGCCGAAGTCGGTCACGAACCCGTCGGTGGCACGCCGCTCGATGAGGCGGTCGCGGATCGCGCCGAAGGCGTCGAGCGACGCAGCCTGGAGCCCCAGGTGGTCGATGCGGCCCCGCCCGAACATCGGGGTCTGGCGCTCGGCCTCGGTGTTCCCCGGCACCTCGAACACGTTGAGCTGGGCGGTGGTCCCGATGTCGATGAAGGTGAGGACGGCGCCGTCCCCCGCGTCCATCCGGCCGCTCATCGTGGCGTCGAACACCTCCTCGTAGAACCGGACCAGTCGTTGCGCGTCGTTGGTGAGGAGCGCCACGTGGTTCACGCCGTCGAGGAGCATGGGCGGCAGCGTAGGAGGACGGCCGGCCCGGGTGCGCCTCCCGCCGCGGCCGCGTCAGCGGCCGGACGCGGCGCTGGACCGGCTGAGCGCCTCGTCGACGGCCTCCAGCAGCTGGCGCTGCGTGAAGGGCTTCTCGAGGACCACCGGTGAGCTCCCCGCCTCCAGCAGCTCCTCCAGGATGTCGGCGGTGTAGGCCGACATGTAGATGACGGGGACGCCCGGGCGCTTGTCGCCCAGGCGGGCGGCCAGGTCCGCCCCCGACATCCCGGGCATGAGGAGGTCGCTGAGGACCACGTCGAGGCGCTGGTCGGGGTCGGCGGCCAGCACGAGCGCAGCCGCCGGGTCGGCGGCGCCGACGGCGGTGTAGTTGCCGGCCCGCAGCATCCGCTCGACCAGCGCCCGCAGCGGGTCGTCGTCCTCGACGACCAGGACCACCTCGCCGGAGCCGAGGGCGGGCTCGCGGGTGGTGTCGTAAGCGGTCGTCGAGCTGGGCTCGTCGGAGGCGGGCAGGAGGAGGCGCACGGTCGTCCCCCGTCCGGGTTCGGAGGCGATGCGCACGGCGCCGCCCGCCGACGTGACGATCCCGTGGACGATGGCGAGGCCCAGCCCCGTTCCCTGCCCGGGCGCCTTGGTCGTGTAGAAGGGCTCCATGGCCCGCCTGGCCACCTCCGGTTCCATGCCCGACCCCGAGTCGGAGACGGCGACGACGACGCAGGGACCGGCATCGAGCCCCGGCTCGCCGGTCGAGCGGTGCTCGCACGCCTCGACGACCAGCCGGCCGCCCGCACCCATGGCATCGCGCGCGTTCACGACCAGGTTCACGATCGCCTGGTCGAAACGCGACCGGTTGACGCGGACCGGGGGAAGGCCGGGGTCGATCCGCAGGTCGAGGTCGATGTGGTCGCCCAGCGCCCGCCGCAGGAGCTCGGCGAGGGCGAGCAGCTCGGCGCCGACGTCGATGGGCTCGGGCAGCGCCTGGTCACGGCGGGCGAACGTGAGCAGCTGCTGCGCCAGGTCGACCCCGCGGGAGGCCGCCTCCCGGATCTCGTCGAGGTCGCCGAGCAGCGGGCCGGCCGCCGGGTCGCTCGCCACCATGTCGCTCGTCCACACGATCACCGACAGCAGGTTCTTGAAGTCGTGGGCGATGCCGCCGGCGAGGGCGCCCAGGCTCTCCAGGCGCTGCGACTGGTGGAGCTGCTCGTCCAGGGCGGCGCGCTCGGCGGCCTCGGCCCGGCGCTCGGTGACGTCGCGCCCGTTGATGACGATCCCGTGCACGGCCGGGTGGTCGAGCAGGTCACGGGCGACCATCTCGACGTGCCGCCAGCCGCAGCCGTGGCTGCCGAGCCGCAGCTCGACGGTCGGGTCGGCGGGGGCCCCGGGCCGGACCAGGGCGGTCGCCTTGGCCGCGTCGTCGGGATGGACCACCGACGCCAGCTCGACGCCGGGCACGACGACGGGCGCACAGGCGGCGGCGGCGGCCGGGCTGGCGAAGGTGACCTTGCCGTCGCCGTCGACGATCAGGACCATGTCGGCCGAGTTGGCAAGCACGGCGTCCAGACGCTCCACGGAGTGGGCGAGGTGCTCGGCGGTGACCTTCAGCAGGTTCTCGCTCCGGGCCCGGCTCGCCGTCAGCTGGTTGAGCTCGCGTGCCAGCTGGGCCAGCTCCGCCGGTCCCGACTCGTCCAGCGACGTCGTACCGCCGTCGCCGGCACGCCGGGCGGCGGCGGTGATGTCGCCCAGCGGCCGCACGATGCGGCGGTGGACCAGCGTGGTCAGGAGGGTGAGCGCCCCTATGGCGGCGACGAGCGCGAGGGCGCCGCCCTTCACCTCGTCCCAGGTCTCGGCGTAGGCGACCGACCGGTCGACGCCGGCCGAGAGCTGCCAGTCGGTTCCCGGGATGCGGCGGCTGAAGACGATGTGCCCGCCGGGGCGCTCCGCCGTCCACGAGGTGCCGGCCGGGCGCGAGAGGATGGCGCCGGTCTCGGCGTCGGAGACCACGTACGCGGTCCCGAGCCCGTCACCGAAGAGCCCCCCGAGCTGGTCGCTGGCCGGCGCCAGCTGGACCACCGCCGCCAGGACGGCGGCGTCGGCGCCGCTCCCGACCGGGAACGCCACGCCCCACGCGCTGAGACCGGTCGCCGGGTCGACGTAGTCGTCGGACGGCGAGCCGGGCCGATAGTCGGTTGCCAGCCACGGCGCCCCGAGGGCCGAGGGGACCGGCCCGCTCGTGGCGCCAGCCGTGGTGCACACCAGGGAGCCGTCGGGCCGCACGAGGTCGTAGCGCTCGATCGGCGCGTCGCCGGGGCTGACCGGGATGCTCGGCAGGGGGCACGCCGGCCCACCCGGCGCCCCGGGGTCGACGGCCGCCGCCGCCTCGGCCGCGGCGGCCGTCCGAGCCTTCAGGAAACCGACGAACCCGAGCGTGGCCCGGTCGAGATTGCGTTGGACGACCGTCTCGGCCCGTCTGCGCTCCTCCTGGTGGTGGTCCCACGTCCACGACGTCCAGAACGCGGCGTAGACGGCCCCGCTAATCACGGCGATCGAGAGGAGGAGGCGGCGGAGGCTGGCGCTGCGGCGACGGCGGGCCGGCGGGCCTGGCGGCACCGGTGCGCTCCGTCCGGCCGGACGCGCGTCGCCGGCATCGCTGGGCACAGGCGTCATGGTAAGCAACGTGGAAGGTTGCGCGCCCGACGGCGAGGCCGAGCACGTCGTGGGGCGGGACTAGATACCCACGGAAGTAGACCGTTACAATACGTGCGACCAGACGATGTGGCGTCGGGAGTGCCACGACCGAGGGTCCCGCGAGGAGCTCCGTGCCGAGCCTTCGTGGCCTGCCGGCACACCTTGGGGGAGGGCTCACATGACCCGGCTGGTCTCACGCACGAGGAACCGGTCACGCCAGGACGGCTTCACGCTCATCGAGCTCCTGGTCGTCATCGTCATCCTCGGGATCCTGGCCGGGGTCGTGGTGTTCTCGGTGAGCGGGATCGACGACAAGGGCGAGTCGGCGGCCGAGGCCACCGACGCCCGCACCATCCGGACCGCCCAGGAGGCGTTCTTCGCCAAGAACGGTCGCTACGCCGGGAGCGTCGAGGAGCTGGTCGAGGGCGGCTTCCTCGCCTCGCCGTCGGATTACCACCACATCGCACCGACGTCCGACGGCACGGGGTACTCGATCGCTGCCGGCCAACCGGTGGGCGACGCCGACCAGACCATGACGGTCGGCTACAAGGCCGACCCGTGGGCGAACAGCAAGCTCCGGCTGTCCCGGTTCGCCCTGGACGCCGGAACGTGCGAGACGCTCGCCAAGGTCCGCAACGACTACTCGGTGGGCGAGCGCCTGGCCACGAGCTGGGAGCTCATCAACCCCGGCAACAACCCGACCTACAAGACGGGTGGGGTCAACAACCCGACCTGGCGGTTCCGGCTCCGGCCCGGGGTCACCTTCCACGACGGGTCGGCGTTCACCGCCCAGGACGTCAAGTGGTCCATGGACCGGCTCGTCTCCAAGGGAGACGACTTCACGGCCAAGCTCGGCGCGGCATCGAGCGTGGTCGTCGACCCGCAGACGATCGACATCACGCCGGCCGAGTCCAACCTCCGGCTTCCCGAGATCCTGGTCCACCCCACCTACGCCGTCATCAAGGACCAGACCGAGCCATCCACCATGCCGGCGACGGCGTCGACGGTGGTGTGCACCGGCCCGTTCAAGTTCAAGAGCTACACGCAGGGCGACCGCATCGTCGTCGAGCGCCACGACGCCTACTGGGGGACCAAGGCAAGGCTGCGGGAGCTGACGTTCCGGTTCATCGGCGACGCCACCACCCGCCGGCTCGCCCTGGAAGCGGGCCAGATCGACGCCATGTACGACGTCGGTCGGAGCCAGGTCGCCGGCCTGCGCGCCAAGTCCGACCTCGACGTCGTGACGGCCCCGCCGAGCTACGTCTTCAACTTCTACATGAACCTGGCCGGGACCGATCCGGCGTACGACGAGCTCCAGAGCCCGAGCGTCCGTCGGGCGCTGGCCCTGAGCATCGACCGCCAGGAGTTCGTCGACCAGAACTGGGAGCCGGGCGTCGCCACGGTCGTGCACACCCCGTCGCCGCCGTCGATCCTCGGCAGCCATGCCCCGATGATCCAGGGCGTCCCGTTCGACCTGGCGCAGGCCCGACAGGTCCTGGACGCCGACGGGTGGACGTGCGGCGGCGGCGCTCCGGGCGCCAACACGGCCTGCGGCGCCGACGAGGTGCGCCAGAAGGCGGGCGAGCGCCTCAGCCTGTACATGCTCAGCAGCACGAACAACGCCGACGACCCGCTGCTGCAGGACCTGAGGTCGCGAGCTCTCAAGGCCGGCATCGAGATCGAGATCGGTGGCAACCTGTCCAGCGCGCAGCGCACGACTCGCAAGAACCAGGGGCTGTGGGACCTCGACCACACCAACCCCAACCAGAACGACGCCAACCCGGCCTTCCTGCTCACCCTCCAGTGGTGGTCGAAGTCGGTCAACCCCTGGGTGTCCTGCCTCGCCGCCACGCCGCCGAACTGCGGCCCCTGGCAGCAGGCCGGGCCCGCCTTCGACGCCCTGGTGGAGCGGGCGCTGGCGTCGCCCACGTTCGACGGCGCCCAGCGGTACTCGGCCGAGGCCATGGACCTCCTGTTCGATCAAGAGGTCAAGATCATCCCCCTGGCCGGCCTCTCCCGGGTCTACGCCATGAAGAAGGGGGTGGCGGGGTTCACGCCACCACACCCGGCGGAGTCGCACCTCAACTGGTCCACCGTCTACAGGACCACGGCGTCGAGCGACCTGTGAGCGGCGGGGCGGCCTGACCGGGGGTGCCGGCCGGTGATCCGCTACACGGCGGCGAGGGTCGTATGGCTCGCCGTCGTCGTCCTCGGGGTCTCGGTCGTCACCTTCGGCCTCGGCGTCCTCGCCCCGGGCGATCCCGCCGAGCTGGCGCTCCAGCTCACGCTCGAGCTGCCGCCGACGCCCGACCAGATCGAGCGCAAGCGCGAGGAGCTCGGCCTCGACCGCCCGCTGGCGGTGCAGTACGCCCGGTGGCTCGGGCGGGCGGCGCGCGGCGACCTCGGTGAGTCGTACGTCAGCGGTGACGCCGTCGCCTCGCTGATACGAGAGCGGCTGCCGCGGACGGTGCTGTTGGCGAGCGCCGCCCTCGCCCTCTCGGTGCTCATCGCCGTGCCCCTCGGGGTGCTCTCCGCCTACCGCCGCGACACGCTGGTGGACCACATCTGCCGCATGGGTGCATTGGTCGGCGCATCGCTCCCGGGCTACCTCCTGGCCTATCTGCTGATCCTGTTCTTCGCCGTGCGGCTCGAGGTCCTCCCCGTGCTCGGCTTCGACTCGGCGCAGCATCTGGTGCTCCCCGCACTGACCCTCGCCCTCGGGTCCGCCGCCAGCCTCACCCGGTTCGCTCGCGCCGCCGTGCTCGACGTCCTCGGCGAGGACTATCTCCGCACGGCCCGGGCGAAGGGCGTCGGCACCTCCCGTGTCCTGTTCGCCCACGCGCTCCGCAATGCCGCCGTGCCCATCGTCACCGTCATCGGCCTCTCGCTCGGGGGCCTCCTGGGCGGGGCGTTCGTCGTCGAGTGGATCTTCAGCTGGCCGGGGCTCGGCGAGCTCGCCGTCAATGCCATCAACGCCAAGGACTACCCGGTGATCCAGGGTTTCGTCCTGGTCACCGCCACGGCCTACGTCGTCGTGAACTTCCTCACCGATCTCGTCTACGGGGCGCTCGATCCCCGCATCCGACTGTCGGCCGAGGGCCGCTGATGGTGGCGGGGCCGCGGCGGGCGGGGGTTGCGGCGTCGGCGGAGGAGCCGGCGGTGGGGGGCGACGTCCTGGCGCCCGCGGTCGACCCGGCCCCGGGCACGGTGGGCGCACCGCGGCGGCTGGCAGGGCGCGTGCTGCGCAGCGGGAACGCGTGTGCCGGCGGTGCGATCGTGGCGCTGGCCGCCGGTGCGGCGCTGCTCGCTCCGCTCGTCTCGCCCCAGGACCCGCTGGTCATCACCGGCGAGCGGCTGCGCTCCCCGTCGTGGGGGCACCTCCTCGGCACCGACGGCCTGGGGCGCGACGTCCTCAGCCGCATCCTGCACGGCGGGCGCCTCTCCCTCGGCGCGGCGGCGCTGGCGACCGCCCTCGTCATGTCGATCGGTGTCCTCGTCGGCACGGTCGCCGGCCACTTCGGCGGGAAGGTGGACGCCGTGATCATGCGCGTCGTCGACCTCCTCCTCGCCCTTCCGGGCCTGGTCGTCGCCTTCGCCATCGCCGGCCTGTTCGAGCCCAGCGTGCTGGCCGTCCTGGTGGGGCTGGTGTCGGTGTGGTGGGTGGGCTTCGCCAGGATCGTCAGGGGACTGGTCCTGTCGGTGCGCAGGCAGCCGTACGTGGAGGCGAGCAGCGCCCTGGGCGCCGGCAACGCCCGCCTCATCCGGCGGCACATCCTGCCGAACATCGCCCCGGCCGTCGTCGTCCTCGTCACCCAGCGCATGGGACGGCTCATCCTGGCGGTGGCGGGGCTCAGCTTCCTCGGTCTGGGTGCCCAGCCGCCCACCCCGGAGTGGGGATCGATGCTGAACGAGTCGCGGCCCTACTTCCCGTCGTACCCCCACCTCATGCTGGCGCCCGGCATGGCGGTGTCGTTCGTGGTCCTCGGGCTCAACCTGCTGGGCGACGGCCTGCGGGACGTGCTCGACCCCCGCCTGCGGGCCACCGGCTCCTGGTAGCCGCCGGCGCCGTCTCCTACAGCCAGCCGAACCGGGCTCCGCCGGGGCCCGGCGCGGGGGCACGCCCGGGCTGGCCGTAGCCGGCGGCCCGGGCCCGGTCGAGCAGGCGCTCGATAGTCGCCACGATCTCGGGGACGGCGTCGCGCACGGCGGCCGCGTCGTCGGGCCCGAGGACGTCGGGCGCCACCCCGGCGGCGGCGACGAGCTGGTCGAGGTCGGCCAGCCGTCGCCCCACCCACGCCACGGGGTCGGCGGTCAGGGCGTCGTCGAAGTGCCGACGACCCGGCTCCCAGCCGTCGAAGCGGGGGTGGTGGTGGGCTCGGTCGAGCGACCCGGGGTTGGCGACCGACTCCAGGAGGTCGGCCCGCCACACCGGCGTCGACACCTCGACGGGCTGGGCCGAGTACGCCGAGCCGGGCAGCGGGCCCCGCTCCAGTACGCGGACCTCCAGCCGGACGCCCTGCTCGCCACCCTCCTGGCCCGGCTCGGGCTCGGGGTCGAGGAAGTACAGGTCGCACACGGCCACGCCGACCCGGTCGAACCCGAACAGGCAGAGCATCCCGCGATCCTCGCGCGCCCCCCCGGACCGGATGCACGACGAGGAGGCGCCCGTCCCCGCCCGTCGGATGCGTCGGCGGCCGTAGCCTGCGCCCGGTGGAGCTGGTCGTGGGCGTCGACCTGGCCACCGCCGACGTGCGGGTGGTGGCCGCCGCCGCCGACGGCCGCGTCCACGGGCAGGCGTCGGTGCCGTTGCCGCCTCCGCGGTCGGCCCGGCCCGGGGAGGTCGAACAGGACGCCGCCGCCTGGTGGCCCGCCACCGTGGCCGCCCTGCGCCGGCTGGCCGACGGGCTCGGCGACGCCGGCGCGTCGGTCGTCGCCGTCTCCGTGTGCGCCACGTCGGGGACGGTGGTCGCCGTGGACGACCGGGGCGCGCCCGTCGGTCCCGCCCTGACGTACGCCGACCAGCGGGCGGGCGCCGAGGCCGACCGGGCGCAGGACGCCGGCGCGGAACGCTGGGGGCGGCTGGGCCTGCGGGTGCAGCCGTCGTTCGGCCTGGCCAAGTGGGGGTGGATGGTGCGCCACGGCGCCGTCCCCGCCGCGGCGGCCCGTGTGGCCCACGCCTCCGACGTCGTCGTGTCGGGTCTGGTGGGCGGGCTGGTGGCGACCGACTGGAGCTCGGCGCTCAAGAGCGGCTGGGACCCGCTGGCCGGCGAGTGGGCGGCCGAGGCGCTCGACGCCCTCGGCGTCCCCGGCCGGCTCCTGCCGGACGTGCGGCCGCCGGGGACGGCCGTTGGGCGGGTCGGCGCCGAGGCCGCCGGCGCGACCGGGCTGCCCGCCGGGTGCGAGGTCCGCCTCGGCATGACCGACGCCTGCGCCTCGCAGCTGGCCGCCGGCGCCGCCGTCCCCGGCCGCTTCGTGTCGGTGCTGGGGACGACGCTGGTGCTCAAGGGCGTCAGCCGGGAGCTGGTCGCCGACCCGGGGGGCGCCGTCTACAGCCACCGGCACCCCCTCGGGTGGTGGCTGCCGGGAGGCGCCTCCAGCACCGGCGGGGCCGCACTGGGGGCGGGCTTCGCCGGTCGCGACCTGGCCGCCCTGGACCGGGAGGCGGCCGCCGCCGGGCCGGCGCGAAGCGTCGCGTACCCGCTGGTCGGGCGGGGCGAGCGTTTCCCGTTCGTGGCGCCCGACGCCGAGGGCTTCGTCCTCGGCGGGGACGAGGGCGACGCCGTCGACCGCTACCGGGCCGTGCTGGAGGGCGTGGCCTTCGTGGAGCGCCTCGGGTACGAGCGGTTGGCCGGGCTGGGCGCGGCCGCCGACGGGCCCATCTCGGCGTCGGGCGCGGCCAGCGCCAGCGGGGTGTGGAACCGGATCAGGGCTACGGCCCTGGGCGTCCCGTTGGTGGCCAAGCCGGGGGCGTCCACCGCCCTGGGGGCGTGCATCCTGGCCGCCTCGGGCACCCTCCATCCCGACGTGGCCGTCGCCGCCGAGGCCATGGGCGCGCCGGGCGAGGAGGTCGGCCCGGTCGACGACGAGCGGGAGGCGCTCGACCGCAGCTACCGGCGCTTCCTGGAGGCGCTGGGGGAGCGGGGGTGGCTCGTCGCCCCGGGGTGACGAGCCACCCGGCGTGTGGCCGGGTCAGGCGTCGAGGGCCTCGATCACGCCCAGGATCTCGTCGCCGTAGAGCTCGAGCTTGGTTGGGCCGATGCCGTCCACCGAGCGCAGGGCGACGAGCGTGCGGGGGCGGGCGGTGGCGATGGCCCGGAGGTGGCGGTCGTGCAGGACGATGAACGGGGCGACCCCGTCGCGCCTGGCCCGGTCGGTGCGCCACGCCCGCAGCGCCTCCTCCGCCTGCTCCGCGTCGGGCGCCATGGCGGGGCGGGCGGTGAGCACGGCCGGCCTGCCCCGCACCGACACCGGCTCGCCGAAGCGGACCCGCAGGGCGGCGCCCGTTCCGAGCCGGACCGTCGCACCCTCGGGGTCGATCGACTCGATGGTGCCCTCGAAGCCGCCGTTGGCCACCACGGCCAGCCCCACCCGGGCCTCGGTCGTCGCCACCCGGGGCGGGCGGGCCCCAGGAGCCGGAGCCGGAGCCGCCGGGCGGGCCGGGCGCGGACGCTGGCGCGGCGCCGTCCCGTCCAGCTCGTCGAGAAAGGGCGACGGCCGGGACTCGTCGGCCAGCAGGTGGACGCGGCGGCGGCCTCGGGTGATGGCCACGTGGAGCACCCGCCGCTCCTCCTCCTCGTCGAGGGCGAGGCGGTGGGGGACCAGCCCGGCGGTGACCCCGAATACCGCCACCCGGTCCCACTCCCGGCCCTTCACCCGGTGGACGGTCGACAGGGTCACTCCGCCGGGCACCGCCTCGCGATGGAACGTGGCCCGCAGCCACGACTCGAAGGTGGCCGGGTCGGGGTGGAGGGCGGCCACCTGCTCGAGCGCCTCCAGGTCGTCCAAATGGCTCGAGCCGCCCTCGCCCGACGCCGAGCTGTCGAGCAGACCCATGGCGCTGCCGAGGCCGACCCGGCCCTTCACCACGGTCAGCACCTCGCGCGTGGTCCCGTCGGCCGCCGCCCGCGCCACGATCGCCAGGTCGTCCACCAGGCCGTCGACCTTGGCGGCGACCTTGGCGTCGTCCATGCGCTCGCCCATGGCCCGCAGGCGGTCCAGGGTGAAGCGGCCCTTCAGCCACTTCGGGAACCACTGGGGGAAGCCGCGGGACGGGCGCCGGTACACCTCCACCACGTCGGCCCCGTCGATGTGGTCGGGGTCGGCGCCGATGCGCAGGTAGGCGAGCGCGGCCCGCACGCCGGTGCGCTCCAGCACCTCGGGCCGCAGCACGGAGTCCACCGGGACGCCCGCCTCGGCCAGGGCCACGTGGGGGGCCAGGAGCAGGGAGTTCACCCGGGCCAGCACGGCCACAGACGCCGGCTCCACACCGGGCTCGGCGAGCCAGCCGGTGACGACGCCGGCCAGGGCGGCGCCACCCGCCTCCGGCCGGTGGCGGGTGACGGCCAGGGCGGACGGCTCGGGGTCGGCGTCCGGCCCGGCGACGATCTCCTTGCGGACCCGCCGCTCGTTGTACGAGAGCAGCGTGCGGGCGGCGCCCACCACGACCTCGGGGCACCGGTAGTTGACCCGGAGCGGGTGGTCGGCGGCTCCGGGGAACAGCCGGGCGTAGTCGACCAGGAACGCCGGGTCGGCGCCCGCGTGCCCGTAGATCACCTGGTCGTCGTCGCCCACGCCGAACACGTCGAGGCCGGGCGCGGCGAGGAGGCGCAGCATCAGCACGTGGGCCGGGGTGAGGTCCTGGAACTCGTCGACGAGGAGGTGGCGGCACGACGCCTGGGCCGACCGGCGGAACGCCCCGTCCGCCAGGAGTACCTCGACGGCGGCGTAGATCTGCTCGTCGAAGTCCATCGCCCCCGCCTCGGCCAGGCGGCGGCGGTAGGGCCCGAACGCCTCGGCCAGGCCGGGCACGTCGTCGCGCTCCTCCTCCACCCCCGACGGGTCGCGGAGGCCGAGGCGGACCAGGGAGAGCGCCTCCAGGTAGGGCCCGATGGGGTCGGTGTTGGCCCGCCGCTGCCGGCGGGGCAACAGGTCGTCGACGAGGCGGCGGACGTCGCGCTCGTCCATCACCTGCGGCTGGCGGCCCCGGGCCGAGGTGACGAGCGACAGGCCGAGCGAGTTGAGGGTCCGGACCCGGGGCCGGAACGAGGCGCACCGCGCCTCCAACTCCTCCTGGGCCTTCTTGTTGTACGCCACGGCCAGGACCGTCTCCCGCTCGTAGCCCCGGTCGACGACGAGGTGGCGGAGCCGCTCGGTGAGCACCCGGGTCTTCCCCGACCCGGCGGGGGCGATGACCCGGGCCGGCCCCGACCCGTGGGCGACGGCGGCCCGCTGGTCGGGCGCCAGGTCGCCGGCCGGCGCCGCCGGCGGTGGGGCGACGGCCAGCCGGCCGGCCTCGACGGACTCGGCGTGCACGACGGCGCCGCCGACGTCGACGGGCCCCCGCGGGCCGCCGTCCACCCACGCCGGCCGCCCGTCGGCGAGGGCCACGTCGGCCGGACCGTCGGGCGTCTCCGCCGCCCCCACCCGCTGCGCCTTTCGCCCCCACCACCAC
>Ga0247717_1000009_pt1 | contig 49674 bp, 48 predicted proteins | sample 24E_NmetaG_FD_189047 | JGI IMG/M metagenome (GOLD analysis project Ga0247717, IMG submission 189047) | Soil microbial communities from hillslope of Landscape Evolution Observatory, University of Arizona, Oracle, AZ, United States - 2-4-E_N | ecosystem: Engineered > Artificial ecosystem >... | reverse complement strand
GAGCGGGATCGGCGGGGGACGGGTCGGCCATGGGCGTAGCCTGTCACCCCGTGCCGGAGGCCGTGGTGGGGCGACGAGTGGTCGTGACGGGCACCGACGCCGCCGCCGTGGGCGCCGACGTGGCGCGACGGCGCGAGCGGGGCGAGCGGGCGGCCGGGTTCGTCGGCGTCGACGAGGCCCTGGCGCGCGCCATGGGCCAGGAGATGCTCGGAGGCGTCGACGAGGTGGTGGGAGCCGGGAGCGGGAGCGCCTAGCCCAGCTAGCGCGAGACCGGCTCGCCCAGGAGGAGCTCGAGCTCGTCCAGCATCTCGACCAGCTCCTTGCCGGAGAACAGGTCACGCTGGATGGTCAGGGTCAGCCACGTCTCGACCAGCTGCTTGGCGGCCGCGCCGCTCACCGCCCCGTACAGGTCGAAGAGGTTGCTCTGCACCCGGGAGGCGCTGAAGTACGCCTGGTCGGCGGCCGTGGCCCTCCACTGCTCGATGATCTGCTCGGCGGTCTGCTCGGTGGTCTCCATGGCTTCCGTTCAACGTCGGGTGCGCGGGGTCTGTTCCCCACCTTCCTTCGGCACAACCTCCCCTAGACCTTCGCACACCGCGGGATGACCGTGGGGAAACAGATTGTTACTATGACGGTAGGAGAAATTCTGCCGCGCCCCAGTCTCCCAGGAGTTGACGCCCCATGGCCACCACCGACCTCGACCTCGACCGGTACAAGCTCGGCTGGTTCGACCGCGACGTCGAGTACGCATTCACGCCCAAGAAGGGGGTCAACGAGGACGTCGTCCGGGAGATCTCCTGGTGGAAGGGCGAGCCCGACTGGATGACGCAGTTCCGGCTCAAGGCCCTGCGCAACTTCGAGCGCATGCCCATGAAGCCGTGGTTCGCGGTCAACATGCCCGGCATCGACTTCGACGAGATCTACTACTACCTCAAGCCCTCGGGCGAGCAGGTGGACGACTGGGACGACCTCCCGGAGCAGATGAAGGCCACCTACGAGAAGCTGGGCATCCCCGAGGCCGAGCGGAAGTACCTGGCCGGGGTCACCGCCCAGTACGAGTCCGAGGTCGTGTACCACAAGAACCGGGAGGACCTGGAGGCCCGGGGCATCCTGTTCTCCGACATGGACACGGCGATCCGCGAGCACCCCGAGATCGTCCGCCGGTTCTTCGGCAAGGTCATCCCGCCCGGCGACAACAAGTTCGCCGCCCTGAACTCGGCCGTGTGGTCGGGCGGCAGCTTCATCTACGTGCCGCCGGGGGTGAACTGCGAGATGCCGCTCCAGGCCTACTTCCGGATCAACTCCGAGTACGCCGGCCAGTTCGAGCGCACGCTGATCATCGCCGACGAGGGCGCCCAGGTGCACTACATCGAGGGCTGCTCGGCGCCCGTCTACAGCGGCGACTCCCTCCACTCGGCGGTGGTCGAGCTGGTCGCCCTGCCCGGGTCCCGGATCACGTACACCACCATCCAGAACTGGTCGCCCAACGTCTACAACCTGGTCACCAAGCGGGCCCGGGCGGAGGCCGAGGCCCGGGTGGAGTGGATCGACGGCAACATCGGGTCCAAGCTCACGATGAAGTACCCGTCGGTGTACCTCATGGGCCCCAAGGCCTCGGGCGAGGTGCTCTCCGTCGCCTACGCCGGCCCCGGCCAGCACCAGGACGCCGGCGCCCAGATGGTGCACGCCGCCCCCGAGACCACGTCCACCATCATCTCCAAGTCGATCTGCAAGGACGGCGGGCGCACGTCGTACCGGGGCAAGGTGCACGTGGACAAGGGCGCCACCGGCTCCAAGAGCTTCGTCCGCTGCGACGCCCTGATCCTCGACGAGACGAGCCGGTCCGACACCTACCCGTACATGGAGATCAACGAGCGCGACGCCCGCATCGGCCACGAGGCCACCGTCTCCCGGGTCGGCCAGGAGCAGCTCTTCTACCTGATGAGCCGCGGCCTCTCGGAGGAGCAGGCCATGGGCATGATCGTGAACGGCTTCATCGAGCCGATCACCCGGACCCTGCCCATGGAGTACGCGGTGGAGTGGAGCCGCCTGATCGAGCTGCAGATGGAGGGCTCGGTCGGCTGACGGGGGTCTTCCCGGGCCGGCGGCCGCCTCTCGTAGAGGCGGCCGCCCCCGTACCATTGGCACCATGCCGATGCGGGTGAACTGCAAGCACTACGAGACGCGGACGTACCGCAGCGGCGAGACTGTGCACATGTGCCGCCTGGACCTCGCTCCCGAGGCGCCGTGGCGGTGCCCCGACGACTGCCCGAAGTTCGAGCAGCGGGTCTTCGACGCAGGGTGGACGCACGGGAGCCTGGCCCGCAAGAACCTCCCCGTGGACCCCCCCCGGCTGGACGCCGACACGGCCGCCCTCCTGGACGAGGCGGAGGACATCGTCAACGCCGTGGGTGCCGAGGTCCTGGAGGACGTGAAGGAGGACCGGGCCCGCCGGTCGGGCGGCGGGCCCCGCTGGAAGCGGCTGTTCCGGCGCCGTTGACGGCGCCCGACCCGGCGCCCGCCGGCACCGGGGGGAACGGCACGCCGCCGGGCCGGCCGGCCGGCCCGGCCCGGCTGCGCACGCTCGGCCCCCGGGCGCTGCGCCGCCCGGGGGCGTCGCTGGGCGAAGCGGCGGCGGGCGTCGGCGGCGCCCTGGCGGCGGCGGGCACCATCGTGCTGGCCGGCGACTCCTGGGCCTCGACGGGGTCGAGCGCGCCGGGCCTGCTCGTCACCGGCGCCCTGCTGGTGTCGACGGTGGCCGTCCTGACCCGGGTCGAGGGCCCGGCCCGGGCGGCGGCCGTCGCCGCCTCGGGCCTGGCCGCCCCCGCCGTCGCCTTCTTCGCCAACGCCGGTGACGGGTTCCCGTCCCTGCGGGCGACGGCCGCCGTGGCCGCCCTCCTGCTCGCCGTCCTCTACCTCGCCGGGCCCTGGCGGGGGCACACCTTCCACCTCGCCGTGCTCGTCGCCGCCGGCTGGCTGTTCGCCCTCTCCCTCGGGGACGCGGCCCTGGGCGGCTCCTTCCTCGGTGGCTTCGGCACGCTGGCCGACGCCGTGGCGGGCGCCGGGGTGGCGTCCATGGCGACCGGCGTGGTGTACCTGCTCGCCGGCGGGTGGCTGCACGCCGGCGGCCTGGAGGGCATGGCCACCCCGTTCCTCGCCGTCGGCGCCGCCGCCCTGCCGATCGGTACGGTCGCGGCCGTGGAGCCGGACGGCGCCGCCGGGGCGTTCCTGGTCGTCGTCGGCGCCACCACGGCCGTCCTGGGGGCGTGGTGCCGCCGGCGGGGGACGACGTGGGCCGGCGCCGCCGTGTGCGGGGCGGGCGTGGGCGCCGTCGCCCTCGCCGCCGGCTCGGACGGGGTCACCGTGCCCGCCCTGGTGGCCGTCGGCGCCGGCGTGGTGCTGGTGGCGCTGTCCCCGGCGGCGGGGCAGCTGGTGGGCGAGCAGCTGGTGGGCGAGCAGGTCGGCGCCGGCGGACCGGAGGAGCCGTGAGCATCGAGATCGGGTACCGGATCGTCGACGTCTTCTCCGAGCGCCCGCTGGCCGGCAACGCCCTGTGCGTGGTGGTCGACCCCTGCCCGGACCCGGTCCAGCCGGCCATCGCCCGCGAGGTCAACCTGAGCGAGACGACCTTCCCGGTCGTCACCGGCGACGACCGCTACGAGATGCGGATCTTCACCCCGGCCGACGAGCTGCCCTTCGCCGGCCACCCGTCCCTCGGCACCGCCTGGGTGCTCGGCCCCAACCGGTGGACGCAGACCACGTCGGGGGCGACCATCGTCGTCGAGGCCGACGCCACGGGCGCCACCATGGAGCTTCCCGACCCGCCCGTCACCGCCGCCGACCAGGCGGCGGGGGCGGCCGCCGGGGCCCTCGGCCTGCCCGGCGCCGAGGGGGCCTTCCTCGCCGACAGCGGCGGGATGCACCACCTCGTGGTGCCCACCGAGTCCCCTCTCGACCACCTGGCGCCCGACCTCGACGCCGTGGCCGCCGTGGCCCGGTCGGCCGGCGCCCGCAGCATCTGCGCCCTGCGCCGCCTCGACGACGCCACGCTGCACATGCGGGTCTTCCTGCCCGGCATCGGCGTCCCCGAGGACCCGGGCACGGGTTCGGCGGCCGGTCCCGCCGCCCTCGTCGCCCGCCGGCGCTGGGGCACCGACGTGGACGTCACCATCCTCCAGGGCGCCGAGATGGGCCGCCCCTGCCGTATCGAGGTGCACGCCGAGGAGGGCGCCCTCCGCGTCGGCGGCCGGGTGGCGAGCAGCGCGTCGGGGCGCTTCACGCTGTAGAGCCGTCGTTCCCCGGGCGTCGGGCGCCGCCTTCCGGCTGCTGCGGTCCGGAGAACGGTGCGTCGGGGTCCCGTGGTCGTGAGCGGAAGTAGGATGAGCGCCCGGGGGCCCCCGGCGGCCCCTGTCGCGCGAGGAGACCCCGCTGAGCACGTTCACCGCTGACGCTTCGGCCGCCCTGCGCGGCCCGGCCTGGCTCCAGGCGCGCCGGTCGGAGGCGTTCGAGCGCTTCTCGGCGGCGGAGCTGCCCACCGAGGCCGAGGAGGTGTGGCGCTACAGCCGCATCGGCGAGCTCGACCTCGACGCCTTCGCCCCCGTGGCCGGCCCCGCCACCGCCGGCGGCGGCGTCCCCGCCGAGCTGGCCGGCGTGGCCGACGCCGCCGGGCGGCGCTCGGGGCTGGTGGTCCTGCGCAACGGCCGGATCGCCTCGGTGGAGCTGGACCCCGATCTCGCCGCCCGGGGCGTGGAGCTGGGCCCGCTCACCTCGGCCGCCGACGGCGACGACCTGCTCGGGTCGGTCGGCGCGCCCGTCGACGCCTTCGTCGACCTGGCCACCGCCTTCCTCGACGACGCCGTGCTGCTGCGGGTCCCCCGGGGCGTGGTGGTACCCGACCCGGTCGTCGTCCTCCACTGGGTGGACGAGGCGCGCGCCGCCGTCTTCCCCCGCCTCGTGGTGTGCGCCGGCGAATCGTCGCAGGTCCGGGTGCTGGACCACCTGGCGTCGCCCGACGGGGCGGCACCGTTCGTCGTCCCCGTGGTCGAGCTGGACGTGGCCGACAACGCCAACCTCGGCTACCTCTCGGTGCAGGAGCTGGGCCGGGACGCCTGGCAGGTCGCCTACCAGGCCAGCCGGGTGGCGCGGGACGGCTCGCTCGTCTCGAGCGTCGTCGCCCTGGGCGGCAGCTACGCCCGGGTGCGCACCGACTCCCGCCTCCTCGGCCAGGGCGGGAGCAGCCGGCTGCTGGCCGCCTACTTCGGCGACGGCACCCAGGAGCACGACTTCCGCACCATGCAGGACCACGCCGCCCCGAAGACCACCAGCGACCTGCTGTTCAAGGGCGCGGTGGAGGACGAGGCCCACGCCGTGTACTCGGGCCTCATCCGGGTCCGCAAGGGGGCGGCCGGCACCAACGCCGTCCAGACCAACCGCAACCTGGTGCTGGACGAGGGCGCCCGGGCCGACTCCGTCCCCAACCTGGAGATCGAGGAGAACGACGTGCGGTGCGCGCACGCGTCGGCCGTCGGTCCCGTCGACGAGGACCAGCGGTACTACCTGGAGGCGCGGGGCGTGCCGCCCGAGGTCGCCGAGCGGCTCATCGTCCTCGGCTTCTTCGACGACGTGATCGCCGCCGCCCCGGTGGAGGCGCTTCGGCTGCGCCTGCGGGCCGCCGTGGAGGCCAAGGTGGCGGCCCGATGAGCGGGCGCACCGTCCGGCTGTGCGACGCCGACGAGCTGAAGCCGGGCGAGGCGCGGCGGTTCGAGGTGGGCCAGCACCGCATCGCCCTGGTCCGCATCGGCGACGACTTCTACGCCATCGGCGACCGGTGCAGCCACGCCGACTTCTCCCTCTCCGACGGCGAGGTCCTGGCCGAGGACTGCGAGATCGAGTGCTGGAAGCACGGCAGCGCCTTCTCCCTCGAGACGGGCGAGCCCCAGTCCCTCCCCGCCACCAAGCCTGTGCCCGTCTACGACGTCGTCCGCTCCGGCGACGAGGTCTCGGTGAGGCTGCCATGAGCGTGCTGGACATCCGGGGGCTGCGGGCGGCCGTCGGCGGCAAGGAGATCCTGCGGGGCCTCGACCTCACGGTCGGCAGCGGCGAGGTGCACGCGGTGATGGGCCCCAACGGGTCGGGCAAGAGCACGCTGTGCCACGTCCTGATGGGGCGGCCCGGCTACGAGGCGATCGAGGGGAGCATCACCGTCGACGGCCGGGAGCTGCTCGGGCTGCCCACGTGGGAGCGGGCGCAGGCCGGGCTCTTCCTCGCCATGCAGTACCCGGTCGAGGTGCCCGGGGTGAGCCTGGAGGACACCCTGGCCGAGTCGTTCCGGGCCGCCGGCCGCGACCCGGTGGGCGTGGCGGAGCGCGTGGTGGCCGAGGCCGCCCGGGTCGGGCTGCGCCCCGACCTGCTCTCGCGGTCGCTGAACGTGGAGTTCTCGGGAGGCGAGAAGAAGGCGAGCGAGACCGTGCAGCTGGCCGTCCTGCGCCCGGCGTTCGCGGTGCTGGACGAGATCGACTCGGGCCTCGACCTCGACCTCCTCCGGGCCGTCTCCCGCCGGATCGAGGCGCAGACGACCGAGACCGGCCTCGGCGTGCTGGCCATCACCCACTACAACCGGCTGCTCCACGAGCTGAAGCCCGACGTGGTCCACGTGCTGGTGAAGGGCCGCATCGTCGCCTCGGGCGGTCCCGAGCTGGCCGAGGAGCTCGAACGCACCGGCTACGTCGCCTACGGCGAGGACGAGGCGAGCTCCGTCGACGGGATCGGCGCCCTGCCCGACGACCCCTTCGCCGACCCGCTGTTCTGATCCTCCCGCCGGCGAACGGCGCGGGCCTGCGACCCCGGGCACCGTGGGCCCCGTCCCGCGAGGCGACGCCGGCGCGCTGATCCCGCCCGAGCGCGAGGATGGAGGCGGTGGCCACGGCCGGGGGGAGCGAGGTGCGGGAGGCCGAGCCGGCCGGCGTGGCCGGCCCGGGGTTCGACGTCGAGGGGGCGATGGCCGGCCTGTCCGCCGCCATCCGCGAGCACACCGAGGCGGGCGACCGGCGCCGGGCCGCCCTCGCCTGCGCCCAGCTGGGCAGCGTGATCGCCGACTTCGTGGGCAACCAGGCCGCCGCCCGGGCCTGGTTCCTGCGCGCCTCGCGCCTCGTCGAGGACGAGCCGCCGTGCGTGGAGCAGGGCTGGGTGGCCGTCGCCGCCGTGGGCTGCGACGTCGACGACCCCGTCGTGCTCCTCGACCGGGCCGAGCTCGCCCTCGACCGGGCCCGGCGCTTCGGCGACGTGAACCTGGAGACCAAGGCGCTGGCCGACGCCGGGCTGGCCCACGTGCAGGCGGGCCGGGTCGACCACGGGATGGCGCTGTTGGACGAGGCGATGGCCCTGGCGTGCGGGCCGGCCGACGACAACGAGGCGGCCGGCAAGTCGGTGTGCTCGTTCCTGACTGCCTGCTACTACGCCGCCGACTTCGACCGGGCGTCGTCGTGGGCCGACGACCTCCGCCGCCAAGGGCTGATCGGCACCGCCAACCCGGGGCAGATGTTCCTGGCCAGCCACTGCGAGGCGGTGCAGGCGACGCTGCTGTGCGAGCTGGGCCGATGGGGCGAGGCGGAAGCGGTGCTCACCCGCTCCATCGCCGAGATCGAGGGGCGCCTGCGCATGCCCAGCTGGCACCCGGCGATCGCTCTGGCCGAGCTGCGGGTCCGCCAGGGCCGGCTGGCGGACGCCGAGATGCTCCTGCTCGGCAAGGAGAGCCACTTCCAGGCCCTGCTGCCGGCGGCCCGCCTCCACCTGGCGCGGGGCGACTACGAGCTGGCCCGGGCCACCGCCGCCCGCGGGCTGCGGGCCATCGCCGGCGACCGCCTCCGCGCCGCCCAGCTGCTGGCCGTGCTGGTGGACGTGGAGCTGGGGGCGGGTGACGTCGCCGCCGCGGCCGCCGCCTGCGACGACTCGGCGACGCGCGCCGCCGGCCTCGACGTCCCCGGCCTCCACGCCCGCATCGCGGCGGTGCGGGCCCGGGTCCTGGCCGCCCGGGGCGACCGGCCGGCGGCCGTCGCCACCGTCGAGCGAGCGCTCGACGCCCTTCCCGACCATGGAGCGCCAGTGCTCAGGGCCGCCCTCTTGGTCGACCTCGTCCGGCTGCACGACGCCATCGGGAACCGGGCCGCCGCCCAGGTGGAGGCGGCGCGGGCGGCGGCGACGCTCGCCGGCCTCGACGTCGTGCTCCCGGCCGCCGATGCCGAGCTCCTCGAGCGGTACGGCGCCGCCCCTCGGGGAGCGCCTCCCCGGCGCACGGTCGACCTCGCCCCGGACGACCGGGGCTGGGTGGTGTCGTGCGGCGACGTCCGGGCCCGGGTCCCCGACACCAAGGGCGTGCGCTACCTGGTCGAGCTCCTGCGCAGCCCCGGCGTGGAGCGCCACGCCCTCGACCTGGTCGACCGGGTCGAGGGGGTGGCGGCGGACGGGTCCGTGGACCGCCGGCGGCTGGGTGACGCCGGCGAGGTGGCCGACGCCCGGGCGAGGGAGTCGTACCGGCGCCGCATCGAGGCGCTGCGGGCGGAGATCGACGACGCCCTGGCGATGGGCGCCGACGACCGGGCGGTGACCCTCGAGGGCGAGCTGGAGCAGCTGGTCGGGCGGCTGGCCGGGGCGTTCGGGCTGGGCGGCCGCAGCCGCCGGGCCGCCTCGGCGTCGGAGCGGGCCCGCCTCAACGTCACCCGGGCCCTGCGGGCGGCGGCGTCCCGGCTGGCCGAGGCGGTGCCCGAGGCCGGCACCACCCTTGACACCCGCCTGCGCACCGGTCTCTACTGCGCCTACGAACCGGACGACGCCGACGAGGTGCGCTGGGTCGTTCACTGCTGACTGAACAACCCCGCCCTCTCCTGAACGCCGAGGGGTCGAGACCGCTCCGACCACCCAGGAGGTGCCCTGATGGATGCTCCCTACCGCGCCGGGACCGATGTCCACGTGCTCCCGACCCACCTGCCGCTGCCCGGCATCGGCGTGCTGCCGATCAACGCGTACGTGCTCCACGCCGAGGAGCCGGTACTCGTCGACACCGGCCTGGGCTCCGACGGCGACGAGTTCGTCGAGGCCCTGACCTCGGTGGTCGACCCGGCGGCGCTGCGCTGGGTGTGGCTGACCCACGACGACGCCGACCACACGGGCAACATCCAGCGGGTGTTCGAGCTGGCGCCGAACGCCCGGCTCGTCACCCACGCCTTCTCGGCGCTGCGCATGTCGTCGTGGTGGCCGGTGCCGTTCGACCGGGTGCACGCCATCCGCCCCGGCGACCGGGTGGCCGTCGGCGACCGCACGCTGCGGGCCGTGGCACCGCCGCTGTACGACAACCCGATGTCGACCGGCTTCCTCGACGAGGCGACCGGCGCCCTGTTCTCGGTGGACTCGTTCGGGGCCCTGCTCCCCGAGATCACCGAGGACGCCGGCCAGGTCCCCGCCGACGCCCTCGCCGGTGGCATGCAGGCGTGGGCCACGTCCGACTCCCCATGGAGCGCGCTGGTCGACCGCTCGCTGTTCGCCGAGGTGCTCGAAGGCGTGCGCCGCCTGCAGCCGGCGACCATCCTCTCCTCCCACCTCCCGGCCGCGAGCGGGACGTCGCTCGACCGCTTCCTCGAGGTCATCGCCACCGTGCCCGACGCCGAGCCGGCCGTCTCGCCGGACCACGTCGAGTTCAACCACATGATCGCGGCGATGCTGGCGGGCCACCCGTAGGCGCCGCCGTGGTGGGCCCGACTTTCATTACGCTGCGCGGGAGCCGTCGAGCGCAGGAGGTCGGGGCATGAACGTGGGCGACCGGATCGTGGTCGAGTCGGAGAAGGTGGGCTCGCCGCCCCGCCGGGGCGAGATCGTCGCCGTCTCGGGGAGTTTGCTGACGGTCAGCTGGGACACCGGCGACCGGTCGACGTTCGTCCCGAGCGCGGGCTCGCTCACGGTGGAGGAGAGCGCCGGCTAGCTCGTCGCGCCGGCCGACCGCGCCTCGGGCCGGCGGGCGACGTCCTCGACCACCGACCGGCGGGACAGGCCGATGGTCGAGAACCACCCGCCGAAGAAGATCAGGAGCACGGGAAGCGCCAGCTCGCGGGCGGCATCGGCCAGCTGGGTGTTGAGGAACGCCCCCACGGTGTCCGGGCACTCGTCCTCGAGGCTGCAGAACCGGACGGTGCGGAGGTGCCAGCCGACCTCGCGGTCGTCGAACACGACCTGCTGGACGCCGGCCGCCTCCGGGACCGTCGGCCGGATGCGCACGACGCCCTCGTCGAGGATGATGCTCCCGCCCGGCGTCCCCGGCGTCTCGGCGGCCCACGTCCCGTCGGGCCGGGTGAAGCACACCGTCGACTCGGCGACGGCGTCGACCACGAACGACGACCGCTCGTCGAACAGCAGCACGCTGCTGGCGAACGGGGAGACCGTCCGGCCCGCGTCGGGGCAGCCGAGGTCGGCTGGCAGTCCCGCGGGACGGGCGATGAGGGGCCGGGCGCTGCCGACGTTGCGCAGCCGGAACCTGGCGGTGCTGTCGGGCTCGGGGTTGGCCGGCCGCCGGCCGTCCCGGACGTCGGCCACCAGGGTCTCCACGAACGGCGCCAGGAGATCGGCCGTCCGGCGGTGGCCGTCCGGCTTGGGATGGAGGCTCCCGTGGATCCAGTTCCGGGGGTTGACCCGGGCCAGGAACGATCCCTCGACGGGCCCGAAGGTGAGGAAGTTCATGACCGTGTCGTCGGGGCCGTCCCCGTCGCAGATGCGGGCGTTCTCGTAGGCGAAGAGCTGCTCGTCGAAGTAGTTCACGCCGGCGTTGGCCGCCGAGACCCGGATCCGGTCGTTGAGGACGGTGACGAACTCGGAGAGGAACTCGTGCTCGGCGTCGTGGAGCACCGACCACCCGCAGCTGCGCTCGCGCAGCATGAGCGGGTAGGGGATGGCCACGACCGGGACGCCGGGGAGCCGCTCCTTGGCCCTCTCGTACGCCCTGGCGACCTTGGGCCCGACCTGGTCGAGGTTGGCCAGCCACATCTCCCGCAGCGCCTCGCACGACCCGGGCAGCGTGCATCCCTGGCCCACTTCGCCGAACAGGGCATCGTTGCCGCCGATGCTGATGAGCACGACCTTCACGCCCGACACGTCGGTCGGCAGGTTGTCGAGCTGGGGGAGCGCCCCGACGACGTCGGCGGGCGAGTCCGGCTCCTGGCCGGGCGGGGAGTACAGCTGCTCGGCCTTGGCACCGGAGCAGGCGAAGAAGTCGAGGGCCATGTCGAGGCTCCGGGCGACCAGGTACGGGAAGGCGGTCGGGCTCCGGCGGCACTCGTTCTCGCCGTCGCCCTTGACGTTCGTCCCGGCGAAGTAGGAGGGCGCGCCCTCGCCCGAGATGTAGGAGTCGCCCAGGGCCACGATGCGCTCCGGTGCGGTCGGGTTGGGGTTGCTCGGCGTCTCGTCGGTGCGGTCGAGCAGGACCCACACCGAACCGAGGCCGAGGAGGACGACGAGGAACAGGCCCTCGCCCCGCATCACGAAGGAGGCGCCGACCAGCCACACCAGTCCGGCGAGGGCCAGCGCCGGCCAGAACGGCAGCTTGAGACGGAGACCCACCAGCACGTAGGTCCCGACGAGGAAGAGGACGACGCCGACGGCGACCACCGCGGCGGGCGGGATGGGGCGCAGCCCCAGCCGAGGCCATCCCTCGCTCATCGCCATGACGCCGAAGCCCATGGCGACGGCCCCCGAGAACGCGGCCCCGCTGTTGGCGAACTGGCTGGCGAGGACGAAGAGCAGGGCGCCGATCGCCGTCGCCGCCACACCGGCCCACGTCACGGTGCGTGCGTGGTCCGGCTCCTCCAGCGAGCGGCGGAGCCCCCGCCGGCAGAGGACGAGGCCCACGAGCGCGAGCAGGAGACCGATCCCGCGGGACCCGACCAGGGAGCTGACCAGGCCAAGCACGAGCCCGACGGGGACGCCCCAGACCCAGCCCTGGCGCGTGGCCCGCCGCAGGAGCGCGCCGGTCGGGAGGAGCCCGCCGACGAGCAACACGAGCGCGACCCCGGCCAGCCAGGCCGCGTCCCGGGCGAACGCCAGCGCCATGGCGCCCGTGCCGGCGGCGAGGAGGGCGACCGCCCCGGCCAGGAACTGGAGGCGCCAGCGCAGCGCCCACCCCCGGACCCGCTCGTTGACCAGCCACAGGCCGACGGCGGTCAGCAACACGCCGACGACGCCGCCGCGGACGGCCGACGTGTCGACGGCGAAGGCCAGGAGGGCCACGCCGGTGAACACGGCCACCAGCCCGACGGTGAAGAACTCGGCCGGCTTCTCGTCCGTCTTGCGACGGGCCCTTTCGCCGACCCGGTCGAGGCCGGCGATCCGGCCGTTCTCGAGCATCACGGCGGAACGCTACGTCTACGCTCGTCGTCCGTGCCGGGGCGTTCCCGCACCAGGAATCGACCGCCACCGTCGATTCCTGGTGCGAGAACGGTGGGAGGGGTCACCGGTCGAATCGGGCCACCGTCTCCACGTGGAAGGTGTGCGGGAAGGTGTCGACCAGGGCGACGTCGGCCAGCGAGTAGCCCGCGCCGGCCAGCAGCGCGGCGTCGCGCCCGAGCGACGCCGGGTCGCAACTCACGAGCACCAGCCTCGGCGCGGCGGCGGCAGCGAGGGCGGTGACGCCGGGGCGGCCCAGCCCCGACCGGGCGGGGTCGGCCACGACGACGTCGGCGGCCCCGCTGCGGCGGGCGTCCCAGCGGGCGACCTCGACCACCACGACCGAGGCGTCGAGGTCGCGGAGGTTCGCCCGGGCGTCGAAGGCCGCCGCCCGTGCGCTCTCCACCGCGGTCACCCGGGCCCCCGTCGCCGCGCCGAGGACCGACCCGAACAGGCCGGTCCCGGCGTACGCGTCGACCAGATGGGAGCCCGGCCCGAGTACGCCGCCCACCGCCTCCTCCACGGCGGCCACGAGGGCGGCGGCGGCGACGGGGCCGGGCTGGAAGAACGAGTCGACCGAGATGCGGAAGAGCCGCCCCGCCACCTCCTCGTGGACGAACGCCCGCTGCTCCCCCTCGCCCACCACGACGACGTCGTCCGGCACCTCCACGTCCGCGGCCGGGCCGGTCGCCCGCGCCAGCCGCTCGCCCGACGCCACGCCGACGCGCAGCAGCACCTCCTCGGCGCCGGGAAAGCGGCCCGCCACGATCAGCTCCTCGAGGAGCGGGTGGGCGGCCAGGCAGGCGTCGGTCGCCACGGCGTCGGTGCCGCCCCGGCGGCGGTGGCCGGCCCGCCCGGAGGGGGACACGGCCAGCCGGGCGGTGGTGCGCAGCGCCGGGCCCGGGAGCGCGACCGGTCGAGGCTCGGGCGGGTCGGGCAGGCGGCCGATGCGGCGCAGGGCGTCCCCCACGATGGCCGCCTTCAACCGCAGCTGCGCGTCGGGCGCCACGTGCTGCCAGGTGCAGCCACCGCAGCCCGCCGCCACCGCCGGGCACGGGGGCGCCACCCGGTCGGGCGAGACGTCCAGCACGCCGACGGCGACGGCCTTGGCGTAGTCCTTCCTCGCCTCCGTGACGCGGGCCGCCACCCGCTCGCCGGGCAGCGCTCCCTCCACGAACACGACCCGCCCGGCGGCGTCGCGGGCCAGCGCGGCGCCGCCCGCGGCCATGGCCGTGGGCGACAGCTCGAGCTCGACCTCGTCCATGGCTCCCAGTGTCGTCGAGCCGACGGCGGCCGGCGGCCCCCAAGGCCGCCGGCCTAGGGCAGCAGCCCGGGCGTGGTCGTGGGAGCGGTGGTGACGGGCACCGTCGTCGGAACGGTGGTGGTCGTGTCGGTGACGGGCGGGACGATCGCCGGCGGCGCCGTGGTGGTGGTGACGGGGGCGGCCGTGGTGGGGACGGTGGTGGTGGCGGCCGGGTCCTCGCCCGGCACGGGCTCGTCGAACGGCACCGGCGCCCGCGACCCCCCGAGCACGTAGACCGGCGTCCCGACGGGGACGGTGTCGAAGAACCACTTCGACGCCGACATCGGGATGCGGACGCAGCCGTGCGACGCCGGCGCCCCGGGCACGCTGGGCGACCCGTGGATGGCGATGCCGCCGTTGAAGTACAGCGGGTTGTAGAGCTTGCCCAGGCGGCTCACACGCAGCCCGTTGATCTTGCGCAGCACCTTGAACGATCCTCCGGGGGTGACGGCCTTGGCGCACGCGCCGTCCACGCAGTACCGCTTGTTGTTGCCCGTCGACACCGACAGCGTGCGCACCAGCTGACCGCCCTGCCACAGGGCGAGGACCTGCTTGGGGAGGTCGATCTCGACCCGGTCGGGGCCGCCTTCGGCGAACATGGGCCCCGGGAGCTGGGCGGTGGCCAGGGCGGCGATCACGTCGTCCGTCGCCCGGCTGGTGCGGGCCATGCCGGTGACCTTCTGGAACGCCATGACGGCGTGGCCGGTCGTGGCGTCGAAGTTGCCGTCGACGGGGCCGACGTCGTAGCGCAGGGCCGCCAGCTTCTGCTCCAGGGCCAGGACCTCGGGGCCCGAGGCGCCCCGGCCCAGGCCGGGCGGCGGTGCGGTGGTGGCCGTCGTGCCGGGTGCGGGGACGGTGGTGGCGACCGTGGTGGTGGGCGCCGGCGTGGTCGTCGTGGTGGTGGGCGCCGTCGTGGTGGTGGTCGCCCGGCGGACGGCGGCGGCCGGCTCGGGCGGCGGCCCGCTGTAGCTCCGGCAGCTGGTGAGGACCAGCGCGATCACCGAACCGGCAGCGACGAGCTTGACGAGGGGTGCGGCGGCAGGCATTGGCTCGACCGATCGGAGAGGGCGGAGTGGCGTCGACGCCGGTATCACGGCTGCTTTGGACGCCACAGTATGGAAGAACCATTCCAAGAAATCGAACCCGCTACACGCCCGGCGCCGCCTGCGGGACGACGGCCGGCTCGGTGGCCCGGTCGTCGAGTGTGGCGAGGAAGGCGGGCCGGGCGACGCGGATCCACATGACGACGGCGGCGAGGACCAGGGCGCCGCCGATGGTCGCGTCGGCCAGCCCGACCCGGTCCGCCACCACGCCCTGGACCAGCGCGCCGAGCGGGTACACGGTGCCGAGGGCGACGAAGAAGAGGCTGGAGACCCGGGCCCGGTAGGCCTCCGGCGCCCGTACGAGCACGACGGTGCTGAGGCCGGTGAGCACGCCGATGTAGAGGAGGCCCACGAGCCCGAGGGCGGCCACCGAGGTGGCCACCGACGGCGCCAGGGCGTACGCGCACAGCCCGGCCGCCGTGGCCAGGAGGGACGCCACCACCATGCGGCGCCGTCCGAAGCGGTCGGCCAGCGGGGCGACGAGCAGCGCACCGGCCACCGCCCCGACGCCCTGGGCCGTCGTGAGCGCGCCGGTCACGGCCGCCGTGGTCTCCGCGCTGCCCGTCGACACCAGCGCCGCCTTGGCCGGGACGAGCGCGATGAACGGGGACAGGAGGAAGGCGGCCAGCGAGATCAGGACGATGGCCGACCGGCACGCCGGCTCGCGCCAGGCGACGCGGGCGCCGTCGGAGATGGCGCGCCCGAGGCGCTCGGGGGCCGGCGGCTCCCGGGGCGGGACGCGCAGCACGAGGACGGCCGCCACCACGGCCAGGAACGACGCGGCGTTGACGGCGAAGGCGAGGGAGAACGAGCCCACCGACACGACGACGGCGGCCAGGGCCGGCCCCACGACCCGGCCCAGGTTGTACTGGGCCATGCCGAGCGACGACGCGGCGAGCACCTCGTCCCGGGGCACGAGGTCGGGGACGAGCGCCTGCTGGACCGGGAAGAGCAGCGCCGCCATGCACCCGCCCAGGAAGACGACGAAGGTGACGACCCCGGGCGAGGCCCGGCCGGTGGCCGACAGCACGGCCAGCCCGCCGGCGAGGGCCGTCTCCACCAGGTTGCCGACCAGCAGCCACCGCCGGCGGTCGGTCCGGTCGGCGATGGCGCCGCCCACCGGCGAGAGCAGGCCGAGGGGCAGGAAGGCGGCGACCGCCACCAGGGCGGTCCACCCCGCCTTCCCCGTCTGCGCGGTGACCAGGGCGCCGACGGCCACCGTCTGCATCCACGTGCCGATGTTCGACACCAGGCTCGACGACCACAGGAGGGCGAAGTCCCGGTGGCGGAGCGGGCGGAACGACGAGCCGAGGAACCGCACGGCGCCGGGGCGGTCAGGCGGAGAGCTTGACGGCGCGGGTCGGGCAGCGCCGGGCGGCGTCCCGGACGGCCCGCTCGAGCGACGGCGCCGGCTCGTCCTGCGTCACGGCGCCGGCGCCGGCCCGGACCTCGAAGACCTCCGGCGCGATGCGGGCGCAGATCCCGTTGCCCTGGCAGCGCAACGGGTCGACGACGACCCTCACCCGCCGGCGCCCGCCCCCGCCGCCACGGCGTCGTCGAGGCCCTGCTGGAGCGTGTTCCACGACAGGGTGGCGCACTTGATGCGGACCGGGAAGCGGACCACCCCCTGGAGCGCCTCCAGGTCGCCCAGCTGCACGGCGTCGCCGTCCCCCGCCCCGGTGGCGCCCGCCGGCTCCGGCTGCCCGTCGGCGTCCAGCCGCTGCTCGTGGATCGACATCATCCCCTTGAAGGCGCGGATCACGGCCCGGGCCTCCGCCACCGTCCGCCCCTTCACGGCGGCGGACATCATCGACGCCGAGGACTGGCTGATCGAGCAGCCCTGGCCGCCGATCTTGAGGTCGGCGACCACGCCGTCCTCGACCACCAGGTACACCACGATCTCGTCGCCGCACAGCGGGTTGTAGCCCTCGACCCGGAGGGCGGGCGGCGACTCCAGCTCCCCACGGTTCCGCGGCGACCGGTAGTGGTCGAGGATGATCTCGCGGTACAGGTCTTCGAGGCCCATGACGGTGGTGCTCCCTAGCAGAAGAGGTCGGACGTGGCGTCCAGGGCGTCGGCCAGCGCGTCCACGTCGGACTCGTCGTTGTAGACGTAGAACGACGCCCGCGCCGTGGCGCCGACGCCCAGCCGCCGCATCAACGGCTTGGCGCAGTGGTGGCCGGCCCGGACGCACACCCCGGCCTGGTCCAGCACCTGCGAGATGTCGTGGGGGTGGACGTCCTTGTAGGCGAAGGAGACCACGCCGCCCCGCTGGGCCGGCTCGGACGGTCCGAAGATCCGCAGGTCGTCGCCGTGGCGGGCGGTGAGCGTGCGCATGGCGTAGGCGGTGAGGCGGACCTCGTGCTCCCGGACCGCCTCCATGCCCAGGCCCTGGAGGTAGTCGATGGCCGCGCCCAGGCCGATGGTCTCGGCGATGGGCGGGGTGCCCGCCTCGAACTTCCAGGGCAGCTCGTTGGGCGTGAACCCGTCGAGGCGCACGTCGCGGATCATCTCGCCGCCCCCCAGGAACGGGGGCATGGCGTCGAGCAGCTCCTCGCGGCCCCACAGCACCCCGACCCCGGTGGGGCCGAGAAGCTTGTGACCGGTGAAGGCGAAGAAGTCGGCGCCCAGCTCCGTCACGTCGGTGACCAGGTGCGGCGCGTACTGCGCCCCGTCCACGACCACGACGGCGCCCGCGGCGTGGGCCGCATCGGCGATCCGGCGCACGGGGGTGAGCGTCCCGAGAACGTTCGACATGGCGGTGATGCCCACCAGCCGGACCCCGTCCACCAGGCGGTCGAGGTCGGCGAGGTCGAGGTGGCCGTCCTGCCCGAGCGGGATGTAGCGGAGCTCGAAGCCGAGCTGCTCCCTGAGGATGAGCCAGGGCACCAGGTTGGCGTGGTGCTCGATCTCGCTCAGCAGCACGGCGTCGCCGGGCCTGAGGTTGGCCCGCCCCCAGGAGTGGGCGACGAGGTTGAGGCACTCGGTGCCGTTCTTGGCGAAGACGATCTCGCGCGACGAACTGGCCCCCACGAACCGGGCCACCTTGTCGCGCGCCTCTTCCATCAGCCGGGTGGCCTGCTCGGCGATGGTGTAGACGCCCCGGTGCACGTTGGCGTGGGTCGTCTCGTAGTAGTGGTCCATGGCGTCCAGGACGGCCTGCGGCTTCTGCGACGACGCCGCCGAGTCGAGGTACACCAGCGGGCGGCCGTCGGCCTGGGCCCGGTCGAGGATGGGGAAGTCCTTGCGGATGGTGGCGACGTCGAGGCCGGTCATCGTACCGCCCGCCACGCCTCGTAGCCCTCCGCTTCCAGCCGCCGGGCCAGCCCCGGCCCCCCGCTCTCGACGATCCGCCCGTCCACCATGATGTGGACCCGATCGGGGGTGAGCGCGTCGAGGATGCGCTGGTAGTGGGTGATGAGCAGCACGCCGAGGTGGGGCCGGGCGGACCGGACCTCCTCCACGCCCCGGGCCACGATGCGGAGGGCGTCGATGTCGAGCCCCGAGTCGGTCTCGTCGAGGATCGCCACGTCGGGCTCGAGGATGGCCATCTGGAGGACCTCGTTGCGCTTCTTCTCGCCGCCCGAGAAGCCCTCGTTGAGGTGGCGGTCGCCGAACGACGGGTCCATGTCGAGCTTCTTCATCCAGTCCATGATCGCCAGCCGCAGCTCGAGCACCGACAGGTCGATGCCGCGTCGGGCCGACAGCGCCTGGCGCAGGAACTGGATGACGGGGACCCCCGGGATCTCCTCGGGGTACTGGAAGGCGAGGAAGAGCCCGGCCTTGCCGCGCACGTCGGTGGGCCACTCGGTGACGTCCTCGCCCTTGTAGACGATGCGCCCCGACGTGACCTGGTAGTCGGGGTTGCCGAGGATGGTGTTGGCGAGGGTCGACTTCCCCGACCCGTTCGGCCCCATGATGGCGTGCACCTCGCCGGGAGCCACCGCGAGGTCCACGCCCCGCAGGATCTCCGTGTCCTCGACGGCGACGTGCAGGTCCTCGATCGACAGAACGGGCTCAGCCACGACCGAATTCTATTACCACTACGCGGGTAGTGGAAATGGTGGTCGCCGCCGCAACCGGAGGTTGCTCGGCGAGCCCCGTCGGGCGGGGAGGGCCGGCGGAGCCGGCCCTCCCCGCACTGTCGTTCATCGGCGCCGGGCTGGCGCAGGGTTGGCCTAGCCTCGCTCTTGTGGCGGAGGGGTGGAACTTCACGGGCGAGAGCGTGGCCCTCGGGTCGCACGACGGCATCGTCACGCTCGTGCAGGGTTCCGCCTTCTGCATCTCCGGGCGGTCGGGCGACCTGGTGGGCGGGGCGGCTCACGGGCTGTTCTTCAGGGACAGCCGCTTCCTCTCCCGCTTCGAGCTGCGCATCAACGGCCAGTCCCCCGAGCCGCTGGCGGCCACCACGAGCGACCCGTTCAGCGGCGTCTTCGTGTCCCGCACGCGGCCCCGGTCCGGACAGGCGGACAGCACGCTGCTGGTGCTGCGCCACCGGTACATCGGCCGGGGGATGCGCGAGGACCTGGTCATCCGCAACTTCGCCGACGAACCGGCCTACTGCGCGGTGGAGTTCGTGATGGACGCCGACTTCGCCCACCTCTTCGACGTGAAGGAGGGCCGCGCCGGCACCGACCCCGACCGCGAGCTGGAGGTGTCCGAGGAGGGCGGCGCCCTGGTCTTCCGGGTGCGCAAGGGGGCGTTCCGGCGGGGCGCCAAGGTGTCGTTCAGCCAGCGGGCCCAGATCGGCACCGGCCGGGCCATGTTCGAGGTCATCGTCCCCGCCCGCTCCGAGTGGACGACGTGCACCCAGCTCACCCCCCTCATCGACGGCGAGCCCATCGAGCCCCGCTACCCGTGCGGGGAGCCGGTGAGCCGGGCCACGCCGGTCGAGCGCATGGCGCGGTGGCGCAAGCAGATGCCCGCCGTGCACACCAACCACGAGGGCCTGCGGCGGGCGGTGCGGCACAGCGCCGAGGACCTCGGCGCGCTGCGCATCTTCGACCCCGACTTCCCCGAGCGGGCGGTGGTGGCGGCCGGCGCCCCGTGGTTCATGACCCTGTTCGGCCGCGACTCGATCCTCACGGCCTGGATGGCGCTGCTCGTCGACCCCGACCTCGCCCTGGGCACGCTCCAGACGCTGGCCCGCTTCCAGGGCACCCGCGTCGATCCCCGCCGGGACGAGGAGCCGGGGAAGATCCTCCACGAGATGCGCTTCGGCGAGGCGGCGTCGCTCTCGCTGGGCGGCGGCCACGTCTACTACGGGTCGGCGGACGCCACGCCGCTGTTCGTGATGCTGCTGGGGGAGATGCGCCGGTGGGGGCTGGCCGGCGAGATCGTCGACCAGCTGATGCCCCACGCCGACCGGGCCATGGAGTGGATCGAGGAGTACGGCGACCGGGACGGCGACGGCTACGTCGAGTACCAGCGGGCCAGCGACCGGGGGCTGGCGAACCAGGGCTGGAAGGACTCGTGGGACGGCGTGCGCTTCGCCGACGGCGAGGTGGCCAAGCCGCCCATCGCCCTGTGCGAGGTGCAGGGCTACGTCTACGGCGCCTACCTGGCGCGCATGCACTTCGCCACCGAGCAGAGGGACACGGCCACCGCCGAGCGCTACCGGGCCAAGGCGGCGGAGCTGAAGGCCAGGTTCAACCGGGACTTCTGGCTGGAGGACAAGGGCTGGTACGCCATCGCCCTCGACGGCCGGAAGCGGCCGGTGGACTCGCTGGCGTCGAACATGGGCCACTGCCTGTGGACCGGCATCGTGGACAAGGACAAGGCGCCCCTGGTGGCGGAGAGGCTCATGTCGCCCGAGATGTTCAGCGGGTGGGGCGTGCGCACGCTGGCCACCACCATGGGCGGCTACAACCCGATCAGCTACCACTGCGGGTCGGTCTGGCCCCACGACAACGCCATCATCGCCGCCGGCCTCATGCGCTACGGGTTCGTCGAGGAGGCGCAGCGGGTCGTCCTGGCCATGCTCGACGCCGCCCACAGCCAAGGTGGGCGGCTCCCGGAGCTGTTCACCGGCATGGACCGGTCGGAGTACCCCGGCGTGGTGGGCTACCCGACGTCGTGCCAGCCCCAGGCGTGGTCGGCGGCCGCGCCGCTGATGTTCCTGCGCGTGCTGCTGCGCCTCGACCCGTGGGTGCCCCACGGCCTGGTCTGGGTGTCGCCCGCCCTGCCGCCCGAGATCCGCCGCCTCAAGGTGGAGCGCATCCCCCTGGCCGGCCGGCGCGTCGAGGTGCTGGCCGAGGACGGCAACGTGAAGGTCGAGGGGTTGCCGAACGAGGTGCGGGTCATCACCGAGCCCCGCGACCCCCTGACCGCCACCGAGTAGTGCTTCGACCTCGTTCGTTCCGAGCAGGGGCGGCCGCTCGTCAGCCGGCGGGCGGCTCCCACCGCTCCACCAGGCCGGCGGGGTCGGGCCGGCGACTGCCCTTGGCGTCGCCCTCGTGGGGGGTGCCCAGGTACAGGAAGCCGACGATGGCGTCGTGCTCGCCGAGGCCGAGAGCGGCCTTCACCCGCGGGTCGTAGGCGGCGTCGCCGGTGCGCCACATCGAGCCGTAGCCGAGCGCGGTGGCGGCCACGAGGACGTTCTGGGCGGCGGCCGCGGCGGCGGCGAACTGCTCGACCCAGGGGATGGTCTCGCTGTGGCGGTGGACGGCACCCACCACCAGCACGAGCGGCGCCCGCCCCAGCTTGGTCCGCTCCTTGTCGAGCTGGCCGGGCGTGGGCTGGGCGCCCACCGCCTCGCAGCGGTGGAGGTAGGCGTCGGCCAGCACCTGCCCGAAGGCGTCCTTGGCATGGCCCTGGAGGATCACGAACCGGAACGGGCGCAGCTCCCCGTGGTCGGGCGCGGCGGCCGCCGCCTCCAGGATGCGGCTGAGGTCGCGGCCGGCGGGAGCCGGTTCGGTGAGCCGGCCGGTGGAGCGGCGGGCGAAGATGGCGTCGAGGGCGTCCACTGCTACCAGCCCCTCGCGACCCACTCGTCGAGGTGGGGGCGCTCGGTCCCGATGGTGGTGTCCGCGCCGTGGCCCGGCATCACCACGGTGTCGGCGTCGAGGGGGAGGAGGCGCTCCGAGATGGACCGGATGATGGCCGGGAAGTCCCCGTAGGGAGGCCGGGTGGCGCCGGGGCCGCCAGGGAAGAGGGTGTCGCCGGCGAAGAGGACGAGGTGGCCCTCGAGGACGAAGGAGGTGGACCCCGGCGTGTGGCCGGGCGTGAACACGGTGCGCAGGCGCAGGCCGCCGACGTCGAGCACCTCCCCGTCGACCAGGGCGAAGTCGGCGTCTCCGGAGCGGAGCATGAAGGCGTCGGCCGGCGCGATCCCGACGGGGAGCCCGGCCGCCCGCACGCCGGGCACGGCGGCGACGTGGTCGTGGTGGCCGTGGGTCTGGAGGACCCGCCCGACGCCGAGCCGGCGGCACATGCGGACCAGCTGGGGGGCGTCGTCGGCGGCGTCGAGGAGGACCGCCTCGCCCGTCGCCTTGCAGCGCAGGACGTGCACGTTGGTCGAGAGCGGCCCCACGACGACCCGGTGGATCTCGGCGCGGTCGTCCTCGTGGTGCAGCACGGGGCGAGACCGTAGCCCGCGGTACTGTCCGCCAATGGTCGTGATCTACGGCGTGATCGTCGTGGCGATCGTCTTCGCCATCGCCGCCGTGGTCGTCGGTCGGGAGGCCCGCCGCCTCGACGCCGTACCCCCCCAGCCCACCTTCGACCTCGACGAGGCCGTGCAGTGGGTGGCGGAGAACCTGCCCTTCGAGGTGAGCGCCGTCCTCAGCTACGACGACGTCCGGCGCATCATCGACTGGAACCTGGAGTACTTCCGCATGAAGGGCGTGTCGGGGAACGGCCACTCGCCCCAGCCCGACGGTCCCGTGGTGGTCGGCGGGGCGGAGACGGTCGACTACGTGCTCACCCGGGCCGAGGCGGTCGGGTCGCCCTACACGGCCACCCAGGTCCACGCCGTGCTGGACGCCCAGATGAGCTATCTGGAGGCGATCGGCGCCATCGGCCCCGAGGCGCCACCCGACGAAGCGGCGGGCGGAATGGCGCGCGCATGACGGGTTGCGATGTGGTTTCATGGGCGTACCAGAGAAAGGAGGTGGTCCAACTGCACAGTCAACGTTTCGGGACCCTGGAGGTGGCTGGCCGCTGACGCGGCAGCTGGACCACCCGGCGAGACCCAGCCAGACACCGCCTGAGCACCCGGGTCGGAGCATGGTCCCTTCCGACGACGTCCGAAGCTCGGGTCCTTTCCAGTGATGTTCGAGACGAGGGAGCGCTCCGGCGCTCCCTCGTCGCCGTCCCCGGCCCGATCGGGGGCGGCATGACCGGCGAACCGGCCCGTCCGGCCCGGTTCCGCCACCACCGGTGGCTGGGCGACAAGCGGGCCATGGTGGTGCACGACCTCGGCGCGGCCGGGCCCGCCTGCCGGCTCGACGACCTCCTGGCGTCGGAGCGGTTCGCCACCTTCGGGCCCGACTCGCTGCCCGAAGCCCGCAACCGCGGGTACCGCCCGTGCCGGCGGTGCACCGGCTGACCTTTCCACGTCGTTCGTTCGCTCCGCTCCGTCCGGTCGCGTCGGATCGCCGGTCCGCAGCCGCAGAGGCCGCCTCCGGCGAGTGCGGCCACGGACCACGGACCCGGCGCGGCGAACGCGTCGAACCGGTCCGGTCGGTACGAGGGACGGCGCGAACCGGGTCGAAGTGACGGGCGGGAGGAGCCGTCCGGGCGTACCGTGGCAGCGTGGACACGGCGATCGACTCGGGGGGCCTGCGCCTGCGCGGGTACCTGGCCCGGCCGCCGGCGACGTCGGGCGGGCCCGGGCTGACCCGTCACGGGCTCGTCGTGTGCCACGGCTTCCCGAGCGGACCGGGCGGCGCGGCCACGGCCGCCCGCACGTACCCGCACCTGGCCGACCGCATCGCGGCGGACGCCGGGTGGGTCGTCCTCACCTTCAACTTCCGGGGCACCGGGGAGTCGGAGGGTGACTTCTCGCTGGGCGGGTGGGTCGCCGACCTGCGGGCGGCGGTCGACTACCTGCTGGAGGTCACCGACGTCGACGGCGTCTGGCTGTGCGGGTTCAGCACCGGCGGCTCACTGGCGCTGTGCGCGGCCGGCGAGGACGAGCGGGTCGGCGGGGTGGCGTCGTTCTCGGCGCCCGCCGACTTCGACGCCTGGGCCGCCGACCCCAAGCGCTTCGCCCACCACGCCCGCACCATCGGGGTGGTCCGCGACCAGGCGTTCCCCCGCGACCCCGCGGCGTGGGCCCGCGAGCTCAGCGACATACGGCCCATCGCCCTCATCGGCAAGGTCCCGCCCCGGCCCGTCCTGCTGGTGCACGGCGCCGAGGACGACGACGTCTCGGTGATGGACGCCCGCGCCCTGGCGGACGCCGCCGAGGGCCAGGTCGAGCTCCGCGTGCTCAGCGGGGCGGGCAGCCGCCTGCGCCACGACCCCCGCGCCATCGCTGTCCTCCTGGGCTGGCTCGACCGCCAGTCCTGAGCCCCAGCGGCCGTCTGGCACCGGGAATCGACACCCGGGCGCCGGATCCCGGTGCCAGAGCCGTGCCGGGGGCGTTCAGCCGAGGGCGGCGCGCAGGGCGCGGGCGGCGTCCTCGGGGTCGGCCGCCTCGGTCAGCCAGCGGACCACGACGAAGCGGCGCACGCCGGCGGCCAGGAGGGGCCCGACGGTGGCCGGCGTCACCCCGCCGGTGACGAACACGGGGCGGCCGGCGGTGCGCACGGCGTAGGCGGCGTAGTCGCGGCCGGTGCCCGGGCGGCCCGGCTTGGTGGGCGTCGCGGTGACGGGGCCGGCGGACACGTAGTCGACGGGTTCGGCGACGCTGGCGTCCACCTCGGCGGGGGCGTGGGTGGACAGCCCCACGACGGCGTCGGGCCCGAGGATGCGGCGGGCCAGCGACGGCGGGGCGTCGTCCTGGCCGACGTGCACGCCGTCGGCCCCGACCTCGAGGGCGAGGTCGGGGCGGTCGTTGAGGACGAACGGGACGCCCGCCGCCCGGCACACCTCGGCCGCCACCCGGGCCCGGGCCAGGAGGGGCCGGGCGTCGAGGTGCTTGTCCCGCAGCTGGACGACCTCGACGCCGCCCCGGAGGCACGCCGCCAGGAAGTCGGGCAGGTCGGGCCGGTCGGGCGTGCACAGGTAGAGGCGCCGCCCGCCCAGTGGTCCGCCGTCGTGCCCGTCCCCGGCGCCCTCCGTCCCCGCTTCAGCCACCGGCGACCGCCCGCACCAGCTCGAGGCGGTCGCCCTCGGCCAGCGCCGTCGTCGCCACGTCGGCCCGCCGCACCGGCTCGCCGTTGCGCTCCACCAGCACCCACCGCCCGCCCAGGCCCAGGGCGGCCAGGAGGTCGGCCACGGTGGCGCCCTCGGCCAGCACCACCGCGTCGCCATTGGCCGTCACCCGCATCCCGCCGACGGTAGCGGCGCTTTCAGTGCACTGAACGGGTCAGGACGGGCGGGGCGGGGCGGCGGCCCTGGCGGCGGCCTTCTTCTCCGCCTTGTACTGCCGCACGCGGGCGAGGCTCTCGGCGTCGACGATGTCGGCGACGGACATGTACGAGCCCGCCTGCCCGTACGGCCCGGCCGCCTCCTCCCAACCGGGGGGCCGGACGCCCAGCTGCTTGCCCAGCAGGGCCACGAAGATGCGGGCCTTCTGGTCGCCGAAGCCGGGCAGGGCCTTGACCCGGTTCAACAGGTCGGCGCCGTCGGCCGCCTTCTTCCACACGTTGGCCGCCTTGCCGCCGTACTCGTCGACCACGACCCGGCACAGCTGCTGCACCCGCTTGGCGTTGGCCGCCGGGAAGCGGTGGACGGCGGGGGGGCCGGCGAACGCCTTGGTGAGCTCGTCGGGGTCCATGGCGGCGATCTCGGCCGCGTCCAGCCGGCCGCCGAGTCGCTCCTTGACGGTGAGCGGGCCCCTGAACGCCCACTCCAGCGGGATCTGCTGGTCGAGCACCATGCCGACGAGCAGGGCCAGCGGGTCCCTGCTCAGCAGGGCGTCGGCCTCGGGGTGCTGCGACAGGGCGAGCTCGGGCGCCATCAGGCCGTCCGGGGGTCGATGGCTTCGGGGTCGATCTCGTAGCGGGCGATGGCGTCGGCCACGTCCTCCGCCTTGCCCTCCCCCGTGTCGGCCAGGGCCTTGAGCACGGCGACGACGACATGGCCGGCGTCGACCTCGAAGTGGCGGCGCAGGCCGGCCATGGTGTCGGAGCGGCCGTAGCCGTCGGTGCCCAGCGGGGTGAAGTGGCCGGGGACCCAGCGCGACACCTGGTCGGGCACCACCTTCATGAAGTCGGTGACGGCGACGAACGGCCCCTCCGCGCCCGAGAGCGCCTCGGTGACGTACGGCGTCCGCGGCGGCTCGGTGGGGTGCAGGCGGTTCCACCGCTCGGTGGACAGCGCGTCCTCCCGCAGCGCCTTGTACGACGTGGCGCTCCAGCACTCGACGGCCACGTCGTGGTCGTCGGCCAGCAGCCGCTGCGCCTCGAGGGTCGCCCCGTAGGCGCTCCCGCTGAACAGGACGGTGGCCCGTCGGGACGGCCCCTCGGGGGCCTCGGCGAAGCGGTACAGGCCCCGGATGATGCCCTGCTCCACCCCCGCGGGCTTGGGCGGCATCACGTAGTTCTCGTTGTAGAGGGTGAGGTAGTAGAAGCGGTCCTCGGGCACCTCGCCGTACATCGTCTCGATGCCGTACCGGATGATCTCGGCCACCTCGTAGGCGAAGGCGGGGTCGTAGGCGGCGCAGTTGGGCACCGCCGACGCCAGCAGCAGCGAGTGGCCGTCCTGGTGCTGGAGGCCCTCGCCGTTGAGCGTGGTGCGGCCGGCGGTGGCGCCCAGCATGAAGCCGCGGCCCCGCATGTCGCCGAACGCCCAGACCAGGTCCATGGTCCGCTGGAAGCCGAACATCGAATAGAAGATGTAGAAGGGCACCATGGGCTGGCCCCACGTGGCGTAGGCGGTGCCGGCGGCGGTGAAAGACGCCATCGACCCCGCCTCGGTGATGCCCTCCTCGAGGATCTGGCCGCTGCGGTCCTCCTTGTAGAACGACAGGGCGGCGGCGTCCACCGGCTCGTACTTCTGCCCGAACGGGGCGTAGATCGAGAACTCCTTGAACAGCCCGTCCATGCCGAACGTCCGCGCCTCGTCGGGGATGATCGGCACCACCCGGGCGCCCATGCCCTTGTCCCGCAGGAGGTTGCGGGCCAGGCGGGCGAAGCCCATGGTGGTCGAGAACTCCCGGCCCTTGGAGCCCTCGGCGAACTCGGCGAAGGCCTTGTCGTTGGGCGCCGGCAGGGGCCGCCACTTGAACGTGCGGCGGGGGAGGGGGCCGTCCAGCGCCCGGCGGCGCTCCATGAGGTACTCGTGCTCAGGAGTGCCCTCGGCCGGCCGATAGTACGGCGGGAACTTGGCGTCCAGCCCCTCGTCGGGGATCTGGTCGTGCAGGTGCAGGCGGTCCCGCAGGGTGGCCAGCTGCTCCTTGTTCATCGTCTTTATCTGGTGGGTGGCGTTGCGCGCCTCGATCTCGGGGCCGAGCGTCCATCCCTTGATCGTCTTGGCCAGGATGACGGTGGGTGTCCCCTGGTGCTCGACGGCCGACTTGTAGGCGGCGTAGAGCTTGCGGTAGTCGTGGCCGCCCCGGGGCAGGGTGCGCAGCTCGTCGTCGCTCAGGTGCTCGACCATCTTGCGCAGGCGGGGGTCGGGGCCGAAGAACCTCTCGCGGATGTACGCCCCGCTCTCGACGGAGAGCTTCTGGTACTCGCCGTCGACGGTGGTGTTCATCTTGTTGAGCAGCACGCCCTCGTGGTCGCGGGCCAGCAGCTCGTCCCACTTGGAGCCCCAGATCACCTTGATGACGTTCCACCCGGCGCCGCGGAAGACGGCCTCCAGCTCCTGGATGATCTTGCCGTTGCCGCGAACGGGGCCGTCGAGGCGCTGGAGGTTGCAGTTGACGACGAAGATCAGGTTGTCCAGTGCGTCGCGGGCGGCCAGCGACAGGGCGCCCAGGGACTCCGGCTCGTCCACCTCACCGTCGCCCAGGAAGCACCACACCTTCGACCCGCTGGTGTCGGCGATGCGGCGGTTCTGCAGGTACCGGTTGAACCGGGCCTGGTAGATGGCGTTGATGGGGCCGAGGCCCATGGAGACGGTGGGGAACTCCCAGAAGTCGGGCATGAGCCGCGGGTGGGGGTACGAGGACAGGCCCTTGCCCCCCAGCTCGCGGCGGAAGTGGTCGAGCTGCTCCTCGCTCAGCCGTCCCTCGAGGAAGGCCCGGGCGTAGATGCCGGGGGCGGCGTGGCCCTGGAAGTACACCTGGTCGCCGGGAAGGCCGTCGTCCTTTCCCCGGAAGAAGTGGTTGAAGCCGACCTCGTACAGGCTGGCCGAGCTGGCATAGGTGGCCAGGTGGCCCCCGATGCCCTTGGACAGGGTGTTGGCCCGGGTGACCATCACCGCCGCGTTCCAGCGGATGTAGGCGCGGATGCGACGCTCGATGTGCTCCTCGCCGGGGAACCACGGCTCCATGTCGGGCGGGATGGTGTTGACGTAGGGGGTCGAGACGGTGGCGGGGAAGCCCACCTGCTGCTCGAGGGCCCGTGCCAGCAGCTTCATCAGGAGGAACCGCCCACGGCGCTTGCCCCGGCTGTCGACGACGGCGTCGAAGGAGTCGAGCCACTCCGACGTCTCCTCGGGATCGATGTCGGGGAGCTGGTGGGCGAAGCCGTCGAAGATCAGCGGGTCGGCCATGCTCCATCGTCGCGCGTGCGGCGAAGCTTGCCCGGACCGGCGGCGGCGGCCGCGGGCGCGGCAGGATGGCGGCATCGCGACGGTCACGAAGGTGTACACGGACGGGGCCTGCATCGGGAACCCGGGGCCGGGGGGATGGGCGTGGGCCGTCCCCGAGGGACCGTGGGCGTCCGGCGCCGAAGCCAGGACCACCAACCAGCGCATGGAGATCAAGGCCGCCCTCGAGGCGGTGCGCTCCCACGACGGCCCCCTCGAGGTGGTGAGCGACTCCACCTACGTCGTCAACTGCTTCCGCGACCGCTGGTGGGAGGGGTGGCTGGCCCGCGACTGGACCAACAAGGCCCGCCAGCCCGTCGCCAACCGGGACCTGTGGGAGCCGCTGATCGACCTCGTCCGCGCCGACCCCGGGCGCGTCCGGTTCACGTGGGTCAAGGGCCACTCGTCGGACGCCATGAACGACCTGGTCGACCGGCTGGCCGTGCAGGCCGCCCGGGCCCAGGAGGGGGCGCGGGGCGAGGGGACGCCCGACCGGCTCGGGCCCGCCGACGCCCCCGGCGTGGCATCGGCCGCCGACCCCACCGCCGTCCCCGGCGTCCCCCAGGGCCGCCGGCTGGTGGTCGCCGGGCACCGGCCGCCCGAGCTGGGCGGCTACACGCCCAACCCCGTCGCCGACGGCGTGCGGTCGCGCCTGGGCGAGATCCTGGCCGCCAAACGGGAGCTGCACCCGGACCTGGTGGTGCTCACCGGGATGGGGCTCGGGACCGAGCAGCTGGCCGCCGAGGCGGCCCTGGAGGCCGGCGTGCCCTTCGTCGCCGTGCTCGCCTTCCCGGGCCAGGACGCCATGTGGCCGGCGGAGACCAGGGATCGTTTCGCCCGCCTCCTCGACAAGGCCGACGCCCAGGTGCTCCTCCAGGCCAGGGCGCCGTCGGGCAGGCAGGCGGTGTCGGGCGCCCTCGGCCGGCGCGACGCCTGGCTGGCCCGCCATGCCGAGGAGGCGATCGTGGTCTGGGACGGCGACGACGCCCTGGTCGGCCGGCTCGTGCGCAGCCTCCGGGACCACCTGGGCGAGGAGGAGGTCTGGGTCCTCGACCCCCACCGGTAGGGGCGGTCGGGCCCGGCGACGGGGGCTACCGGGTCGGTAGGGTCGCCGCGTGAGGGTCGGCGTCGACACGGGGGGCACGTTCACCGACGTGGTGGGCGCCGACGGGCGGATCGCCAAGGTGCTCTCCACGCCCGACGACCCCGCCCGGGGTCTGGCCGCCGGCCTGGGCGAGCTGGGGGACGAGCGGCCCCGGCTGCTGGCCCACGGGACCACCGTCGCCACCAACGCCCTGCTCGAGCGGCGGGGAGCCCGCGTCGCCCTGGTGACCACGGCGGGGCTGGCCGACGTCATCGAGATCGCCCGCCAGGACCGCCCGTCGCTCTACGACCAGTGGGCCGACCGCCCCGAGCCGCTGGTCCCCCGGGAGCTGCGCCTGGAGGTGGGCGGGCGGCTGGCGGCCGACGGCACGGAGGTGGAGCCCGTCGACCCCGCCGCCGTGCCGGCGGTTCCCGAGGGCGTCGAGGCCGTGGCGGTGTGCCTGCTCCACGCCGACCTCGACGCCCGCCACGAGCGTGCCGTGGCCGCCGTCCTGCGGGAGCGGGGGCTGGACGTGGTGTGCTCCACCGACGTGTCGCCCGAGTTCCGGGAGTACGAGCGGACGGTGACGACCGTCGTCGACGCCTACCTGCGCCCGGCGTGCCGCGCCTACCTGGGCCGGCTGGCCGGGCTGGCCGGCGAGGTGCTGGTGATGACGTCGGCCGGCGGGCTGGTGGGCCTGGCCGAGGGGGCCGACCGGCCCGCCTCCCTGCTGCTGTCGGGGCCGGCGGGCGGGGTGCGGGCGGCCGCCGCGGCGGCGACGGCGGCCGGCTACCCGGACGCCGTGAGCTTCGACATGGGCGGCACCAGCACCGACGTGTGCCTGATACTCGGCGGATCGCCCGCACCGGCCGCCGAGCGGACGGTGGCCGGGCTGCCCGTCCGCCTCCCGGCTCTCGACATCCACACCATCGGCGCCGGCGGCGGCTCGATCGCCCGCCTCGACCCGGGCGGCGCCCTGGCCGTCGGGCCCCGCAGCGCCGGCGCCGCACCCGGCCCCGCCTGCTACGGCCGGGGCGGCACCGACCCGACGGTCACCGACGCCGACCTCATCGCCGGCCGCATCCCCCACGACGCCCCCTTCCCCGGCATCGGCACCCTCGACGTGGACGCCGCCCTGGCCGCCCTCGACTCGGTGGACGTCCCGGCCGAGGGCGTGATCGCCGTCGTCGACGCCGCCATGGTGCAGGCGGTGCGGAAGGTGAGCGTCGAGCGCGGCGTGGACCCCCGCTCGCTGGCGCTGGTCGCCTTCGGCGGTGCCGGCCCCCTGCACGCCTGCGCCCTGGCCGACGAGCTGGGCATGGCCGCCGTGGTCGTGCCGCCCCGGGCCGGCGTGCTGTCGGCGGCGGGGCTCCTGGGCTCGCCCCGCCAGGCCGTGGTGGTCCGGTCGTGGCCCACGCCGGTCGACCACGGCGGGCTCTCGGCGGCGCGCTTCGCGCTGGCCCGGGTGGCGGCCCGCCGCCTGGTCGGCGCCGGCCCCGACGCCTCCGCCCAGGTCATGCTCAACCACCACACGTCGAGCGCCACCGTCACCGTGTCCGGCCAGGCGGTCGACGTCCGGATCTCCGTGGACTGCCGCTACGCCGGCCAGAGCCACGAGCTCACCGTCCCGTCGGTGGCCGCCTTCCCCGACGAGCACCGGCGGCGCAACGGGTACGCCCGCGCCGGCGCCGCCGTCGAGGTCACCGCCCTGCGGGCGGCGGCGTCGCTGCCGCCGCCGCTGCCGCTGGACGAGCTGCCTCCGCGCCCCGGCGGGGAGCGCCGGCCCGCCCGCGGTCCCACGGTCCTGGCCGAGGACGACTGCACCATCTGGGTCCCCGAGGGGTGGACGGCCGACGTGGCACCCGACGGCTCGTGGGTGCTGACCCGGTGAGCACGCCGGAGCCGCATGCCGCCCGCGGGCTCGACCCGGCCTCCCTCCGGGTCCTCGTCTCCCGCCTCACCGGCGTGGCCGACGAGATGGGCGCCGTCCTGCGCCGGGCCGCCTTCAGCCCCAACATCAAGGAGAGGGCCGACTGCTCGGCCGCCCTCTTCACGCCCGGCGGCGAGCTGCTGGTCCAGGCCGAGCACATCCCCGTCCACCTGGGGTCGATGCCGGCCTCGGTCCGGGCCGCCCTGGCCGTCGACGTGGGCCCCGGGGAGCAGGTGATCCTCAACGACCCCTTCGCCGGCGGGACCCACCTGAACGACGTCACCCTGGTGGCGCCGTGCTTCGTCGACGACCGGCTGGTGGGCTGGGCGGCCAACCGGGCCCATCACGCCGACGTCGGGGGCATGGCGCCCGGGTCGATGCCGCCCGACGCCGAGGAGATCGCCCAGGAAGGCCTGCGCATCCCGCCCGTCCCCTTCGCCGAGCAGGTGGCCGAGCTGCTGATCGCCAACTCCCGCACGCCCGAGGAGCGCCGGGGGGACCTCGACGCCCAGCTCGGGGCCAACCGGGTCGGAGTGGAGCGGCTGGCCGCCTTCGCCGGGGAGCCGCTGGGGGAGATCGTCGACTACGGGGAGCGGCGCATGCGGGCCGCCCTGTCGGAGGTCCCTGACGGGACGTGGCACTTCGAGGACGTCCTCGACTCGTGCGGCCCGGGCGACGCCCAGCGCCGGCCCGCCCGCATCACCCTCGACCTGACGGTGAGCGGCGACACCGTCACCTTCGACTTCACGGGGACGGACGGGCAGCGCCCGGGCAACGTCAACGCCGTCGAGGCGGTCACGGCCAGCTCCGTGGCCTGGGCCCTGCGCTCGGTCACCGACCCGACCATCCCCGCCAACGGCGGCGCCATGCGGCCCGTGCGCGTCGTCGCCCCGCGCGGCTCGGTGGTGAACGCCGTGCCGCCGGTGGCCGTGGGCGCCGGCAACGTCGAGGTGAGCCAGCGGGTGGCCGACGTGTGCCTCGGGGCCCTGGCCCAGGCCCTGCCCGGCCGGGTCGGGGCGGCCGGGCAGGGGACGATGAACAACGTCCTGCTCGGGGGCTCGGGGTGGGTGTACTACGAGACGGTGGCCGGCGGGCAGGGCGGCCGCCCCGGCCGGGCCGGCATGAGCGGCGTCCACACGGCGATGACAAATACCAGAAACACTCCCATCGAGGCGCTGGAGCGGGCCTATCCGCTCCGCGTCCTGCGTTACCGGCTGAGGCGGGGGAGTGGTGGCGCGGGACTGGCGCCCGGTGGGGAGGGGATCGAGCGCGACCTGCAGGTGCTGGAGGACGTCACCGTCTCGCTCATCACTGAGCGGCGGGTCTCCCGGCCGTGGGGGCTGGCCGGCGGGGAGCCTGGAGCGCCGGGGGAGAACTGGCTGCTGCCCGGCGGCGACGAGGCGCGTGCTGAGCGCCTTCTGGACAAGTGCACCGTGCGTCTCCGGGCAGGCGACGTACTCCGGATGTTGACACCAGGCGGCGGTGGGTGGGGATCTCCCCATGGGACCTGATGGCTAGTAGCATGACTCCATGACCAGACAAATGACCGCTACGGAGGTGAAGGCGCGAATCCTTGCACTGCTCGATGAGGTCGCCGGTGGCGAAGCCATCGAGATCACGAAGCATGGCAAGACCGTTGCCCGCCTCGTCCCTGCGCATGGCCCGCATGCATTGAAGGGCCGATTCGAAGGTGTCGCGATCACCGCCGCCGACGAGGACTCCCTCTTCACCACCGGCGCCCCGTGGGACCTGTCGTGACGACGGTCCTCTTGGATTCGCACGTCGTGCACTGGTGGTCGGCGGAGCCAGGCAAGCTGAGCGGAGCGGCGGGCACTGCGATCGAGGCGGCCGACGAGCTGGCGGTCGCTTCGATCTCGTGGTTCGAGCTGGCGTGGCTCGCAGGGCATGACCGGATACGGGTGACGGTTCCGGTCCGATCCTGGCTGGAGGAACTCGCGGCAGAGGTTCGCACGGTCGGAACCACGCCAGCAGTTGCGGCTACGGCCGTTGCCCTGCCGGCGTCCTTCCCCGGTGACCCCGCAGACCGCCTGATCTATGCGACCGCAGTCGAGCAAGGCTGGAGGCTCGTCACCAAGGATCGCCGCCTTCGAGACCATCGGGCGCCCCGACCGGTGACCATCTGGTAGCCGGCGGCGATGGGTCGGGCGCATGTGGTGTGTTCGTTGAGCACCAACACGAGGAACACCCCGATCGAGGCGCGCCGGAGCGGGCGTTCCCGTTGCGGGTGCTCCGCTACCGGCTGCGGCGGGGGAGCGGCGGCACCGGCCGCTGGCCGGGCGGCGAAGGCATCGAGCGCGACCTCGAGGTCCTGGAGGACGTGACTGTGTCGCTCATCACCGAGCGCCGGGTGTCGCAGCCGTGGGGCTTGGCAGCCGGCGGGCCGGGGGCGGTGGGCGAGAACTGGCTGCTGCCGGGCGGCGACGAGGCTGGTGGGGAGCGGCTGCTGGACAAGTGCACCATGCGCCTCCGCGCCGGTGACGTGCTGCGGATGCTGACGCCGGGCGGCGGCGGCTGGGGTCCACTTCAGCCGAGCGAGTAACGCCGGGGAGGTCTCGAAACGGACCCAACTTGCACGCCAGGCCATCGAGCGCTGGACCGTGTGAGCGGTCCGTGCGACCTCGACTGGGAGCTGGCTGGTAGAGTGATCCCTGTGGAAGCGACCGTGGATGACGTCGGACGGATCGTCCTGCCCAAACCACTGCGGGATCGGCTGCGGCTCACACCGGGAACCAAGGTCGACGTCAGCGAGTACGGCAATGGACTGCACGTCGCCCCGGTCGGTCGTACCGCGCGGCTGGAGGAGCGGGGCGGTCGCCTCGTCGCCGTTGCCGAGACGCCAGTGAGCGATGACGACGTGCTCGGGCTCATCGACGCCGGTCGTCGATGACCGAACTTCTGGTCGACACCAGCCTGGCTGTGCCGCTCGTGCTCATCTCGCACGAAGCGCACGCTTCGGTCAACGCGTCAGTGGGTGGCCGGTCGGTGGCGCTCGCGGGTCATGCGGCGCACGAGACCTATGCCGTGCTCACCCGGCTTCCCGGGGATGCACGCCTTATCCCACGGGACGCTGTCCGCCTGCTGAGTGAGCGGTTCGACCCGGCCGTGGTGCTGGATGCCAGATCGGCGCGTGCTGCGCTGGCTGTCCTGGCCGACCTGGAGATCGCGGGCGGCGCGACCTATGACGGTCTGATCGGGCTCGCTGCGAGGTCATCGGGTCTGCCGCTCGCGAGCCGGGACCGGCGCGCCGAGGGCACCTACCGGCGGCTGGGCGTCGAGGTGGAGCTGCTGACCTGACCGGTGTGCTTCACGAACAGTGTTGACGAATACCCGCAACACGCCGATCGAGCTGCGGGAGCGGGCGTTTCCCGCTGCTGGTCCTCGCGTACTGCCTGCGCCAGGGCAGTGGCGGCGCCACGCTGCCTTCGAGACCTTCTCGGTGCTGACCCGGCTGCCGGGCCCGGCCCGGCGCACCCCCGACGTCGTCCTGCGCCTGCTGGCCGCCAACGTTCCTGAGAACCGCCACCTGTCGGCGAACGGAGGGGCCGAGCTCGTCGGCCGACCGGCACGCGAGAACCTGGCTGGTGGCGCCGTCTACGACGCCCTCGTCGGTGCTGCGGCCGCGGACACGACCTGGTCCTCGCCACGAGGGACCGTCGGGCCCTCGAGACCTGCCGGGCCCTGGGCGTGCAGGCCGAGTTCTTGTCGGGACGGTGACCGCCTTCCGCACCGCCCGCTGGAGCCGGGGCGTCCCCGCCGGCGACGTGGGGCCGGCCCGATGGCCGCCGCCGCCCTCCGCGTGCTGGCCGTCGGGCGGGAGGGGGCGGACGCCCGAGGCGTGATCGGCGACGAAGTGGTCATCTGACCGTAGCCGACCCGCCACGCAGCGTGGCATCGTCGCGGATAGCCACCCGACTCGGCCGGAAACGGTCGGCAAGGGCGGCGCAAGGCGGCGCCGCTCCCGGAGCGGCATCGTCGCGCGGCATCCAGCCGAGGGTGCTCCAGCCCCGAGCCTTCGGCCACCAGTGCAATTCGCGGTATATGCCACAGAGAGTGACCAGTTCGACTTGACTAGTCATACGCTGAGTGGTTCATTCACTACAGAGAGACAACACGGGGGGCGGCAGCGGGTTCCCGCGGCGGCCACATCCATGGAAAGAGAGCGCACACAGTGATCGGACGCAAGAGTTCCGTTCGGCGACGGATCGGCGCGGGCGCCACCCTGCTGATGATGTTCGCCGCCGTCCTCACGACGCTGGCGGCGCCGTCGGGGGCCGACCACGAGGCGGGCCACGTGGCCGTCACCCAGCTCGCCGGCAGCGAGCTGAACAAGTGCCAGGGCGCCCTCCCCACGCCCGGCAGCGAGAACACCGACAAGCGCCTCGTCGGCGGCACCCTGGTGCCCGGCGGCACGGCCGTCTTCGAGTTCACCTATCCCTTCGACCCGACGGACACCACGGGACGCCAGGACTTCGTGATCCTCGACTGCGTGTTCGTCAACGACGAGCCGGTCCTGGCCTTCGAGCTGCACGGCGTGCCCAACACGGTCAGCCCGTTCATCTTCCAGTTCACCGTGGACATCCCGACCGATGTCGTGGTCGGCTCGGAGTTCTGCAACGTGGGCAAGACCACGGCCGCACCGTCGAGCGCCCAGGCCAGCAACCGCAAGGCGGGCCCGGCCTGCTTCGTGGTGGGCGGCGACCTGCGGGTCGTGAAGGTCGACCAGGCCGGTGCGCCCCTCACCGGCGCCACGTTCTCCGTGGTGTGCACGCCGACCAGCACCCTGCTGCCCGTCATCATCGAGGGCCAGACGGGCAACACGTACACCGGCACCACCGGCACCGACAACGCCATCGCGATCGCCGGCCCGCTGGGCACGTCGTGCGTGATCACCGAGACGGTTGCCCCGCCGGGCTACGTCCTCGCCACGCCGGCGTCGGTCACCGCCGTCATCGGTGTCGACGGCCCCGACATCACCTTCGTCAACCCGCCGGCCCTGGGCAGCCTGGCGATCACCAAGGTCTCCGACACGCCGGGCACCTTCACCTTCACCGTCGACTGCCCGGGCACGTCGGTCACGAACCAGAGCGTGACCGTCACCGTCGCTACCGCCGGCGCCCCCGGCACGACCAGCGCTCCCATCGCCGGGATCCCCGTCGGCACCGTGTGCACGGTCGCCGAGACGACCGCCCCGGGCTTCAACCCGCAGCCGCCCCAGAACGTCACCATCGCCCTCGGGACGAACACGGTGACCTTCACCAACGTGCGCCAGACCGGCAGCCTGGTCATCACCAAGGTCTCCGACACGCCCGGCTCGTTCACCTTCTCGGTGAACTGCCCCGGCACGTCGGTCACCAACCAGTCGGTCACGGTGGACGTGACGGCGGCCGGCGCCCCGGGCACCACCAGCGCCCCCATCGCCGGCATCCCGACCGGCACGGTGTGCACGGTGACCGAGCAGCCGGCGCCCGGCTTCGAGCCGCAGGCGCCCCAGAACGTCACTATCGCCCTCGGGACGAACACGGTGACCTTCACCAACGTGCGCCAGACCGGCAGCCTGGTCATCACCAAGGTCTCCGACACGCCCGGCTCCTTCACCTTCACGGTGAACTGCCCCGGCACGTCGGTCACCAACCAGTCGGTCACCGTGGACGTGACGGCGGCCGGCGCCCCGGGCACCACCAGCGCCCCCGTCGCCGGCATCCCGACCGGCACGGTGTGCACGGTGACCGAGTCGCCTGCCGCCGGCTTCGCTCCCCAGGCGCCGCAGACGGTCACCATCGTCCAGGGCACCAACACGGTGACGTTCACCAACGTCCGCCTGACCGGGGACCTGGTCGTGGCCAAGACCACCGTCGACGGCACCGGCACCTTCAACTTCACGGTGGACTGCAACCCGGGCACGGTGTTCGACCAGACGTTCCAGCTGACGAACAACGAGACCCGCCGCATCGCCGGCATCCCGACCGGCACCACCTGCTCGGTGGTCGAGGCGGCCAACGCCCTGTTCACCAGCGCCGTCACGCCCGGCAACGGCACCGTCGTCATCGCCGCCGGTGACAACCTGGTGAGCTTCACCAACACCGCCCGGCCGCCCGTCCTCGCCGTCACCAAGACGGCCGACGCCGGCAGCGTGGTGGCGGGCGGAACCGTCGGCTACACGGTGACGGTGACCAACACCGGCGCCGGGCGGGCCGTCAGCGTCACCCTGGACGACCCGCTGCCCACGCTGGCCGGCGTGAACTGGGCCATCAGCCCCGCCTTCGCCGGCCCGGGCACGTGCACGGTCAACGGCTCGGCCCCGGCCCAGACGCTGACCTGCTCGTTCGGGAACATGGACCCCGGCGCCTCGGCGACGGTCCGTCTCTCGAGCGGCACCACGGCCGCCACCGCCGGCTCGCTCGTCAACACGGCGACGGCCCGGGCCGCCAACTTCGGCCCCGTGACGGCCACCGCCACCATCGTGGTCACCGTCCCGACCGCCGTCCTCGGCGCGGCGCAGACGGCGCCCGAGGCCACGGTCCCGGCGCCCACCACGACCACCACGGCGGCCCCGGCCCCGACGACCACCACGACCGTCGCCCCCCGGGTCCTCTCCCAGAGCCTGCCGCGGACGGGCGTCGACGCCCTCACCATGGTGGGACTGGGCCTCGGCCTGGTCCTCGTGGGGGCGGCCCTGAAGCGGGGAGGCCGCAGCCGGCGCAGCGACGGCTGACGCACCACTGAAGCAGAGCACGACGAGGGGCGCCCCGGCGGGCGCCCCTCGTCGCGGGTGTACGGCGGGTCCGCTCACCGCGGCTACGACCGGGCGAGCGGCGACGGGCGGGCCGGCTACGGCTTGGAGGGCGGCGCCGCGGGCACGGGGGCGAAGTCGATGATCGGCGTGTTGGCCCCGATCCCGGCCGCCGTGAGGCTGCCGGAGAAGTTGGCGTCGCCCAGGTTCCAGGTGCTGCCGTCGGCCGCCTGGACCCAGTAGCCCTTGCCGGTCGGCGTCGGGACGAGGCGCACGCCGGTGGGCCACCTGCAGAGGCCGGCGCCGGGCAGCGAGCCCAGGAAGGCGGCGTCGCCGAAGGAGAACACGCCGCCGTCGGCCGCCAGCAGCCAGTACCCCCGGCCCGACGGCGTGGCGCCCAGGGCGACGACGGACGTGGCGATCCCCAGGCCGGGCACCGAGCCGAGGAAGCCCGAGGCACCGAAGCCGAACACCCCGCCGTCAGAGCCCAGCAGCCAGTAGCCGTCGCCCTGCGCCGTGGCGGCCATGGCCACGATCGGCCGATTCAGGGCGATGGCCCCGGTCGACCCGAAGAAGGTGGCGTCGCCGAAGGCGAAGATCCCGCCGTCGGACGCCACCAGCCAGTAGCCCCGGCCCGTCGGCGTCGCCGCCATGCCCACGATGGGTTTGTTCAGTCTGAGCGCACCGGTGGACCCGAGGAAGGTGGCGTCGCCGAAGGCGAATATCCCGCCGTCCCGGGCGACCAGCCAGTAGCCCCCGCCCGTGGGCGTGGCGGCCATGCCGACGATGGGCTGGTTGAGCTTCACGGCGCCGGTGGAACCGTGGAAGGCGGCGCCGCCGAACCCGAAGACACCCCCGTCGGAGCCCAGCAGCCAGTAGCCGGCCGACGACCTCGGGTTCGGCTTCGCCACCGGGTTGGTCCCGTAGGAACAGCGGTTGCCGGCAGGGAGGCCCTGGGCCAGGCGCAGGCTCGTCCACGGGTTCACGGCCGAGCCGTCGGGGGCGCGCATCTCGAAGTGGAGGTGGGGGGCGGTGCCCTCGGCGTTGCCCGAGTCGCCCAGGAAGGAGAGATGCTGGCCCGCCTTCACCAGGGCGCCGTTCACGATCCCGGGACCGAGCATCCACTCCAGCGGGTTGAGCCCGTCGTCGGTGCCCGGCGAGTCGTTGTTGACGTGGATGTAGCGGTAGGACCAGCCGTCGGCGTCGGTGATCGTGACCATGTTGCCGGACAGGGGCCCTCCGGTCGACACCCGCACCTTGCCGTCGGTGACGGCCACCAGCTTCTGCAGCTTGGCCCCGAAGATGTCGTTGCCCTCGTGGGAGCGACCGCCGCTGCGGGCGTCGCCGAAGTCGTCGGTGTACGTCGCCGTGCCTTCCACCGGGAAGGCGATGCGCCGGAACGGCTCGCCCTCGTCGGCCCCCGCCGGCGGCGCCGGGAGCACCAGGGCCGAGGCGGCCAGTACGGCGGCGCCGACGGCGGCGGAGAGGATGCCGGGACGTGCCATGGTCGTCGTTGACTCGACAACCGCAGCCCCGGGCTTGAGCGGCTCGGCCTATTGCGCCCCCTCGGCGTGCCCCGAGCGACCGGTGCCGGCTCCCCCGACGGGGTGCCCCGGGGACGGGTGCAGGAGGTCAGCGCTCGACCCGCTGCCAGTCCTTCCACACCGGGTCGAAGCCGGCCTGGCGGACCACGGCGGCCACCTCAGCCGGCGTGCGGAGGTCGGCCACCTCGAACTGCGGCTCGGCCCCGTCGGGGGCGGCGTACCCGCCCGGCTCGGTCGACGACCCGGCCGAGACGTGGGTGACGCCGAGGCCGAGCAGGGCGTCGCGGAGGGCGGGTGCCTCCCGGGTGGACAGGACCAGCCCCACGTCCGGCAGGAGCAGGCGCAGGGCGCACAACAGCTGCACGAACTGGCGGTCGCCCACCACCGCCGCCGGACCGGCGACCCCGGCGGCCGGGCGCATGCGGGGGAGGGACACGGTGACCTCGCAACGCCACCACCGGCGCACCAGCGCCCGGGCGTGGGCGGCCACCGCCAGCGCGTCCAGCCTCCAGTCGGGGTGGAGCCCGAGCAGGGCGCCGATGCCGAGGCGGCGCATGCCCGCCTCCGCACCCCGGTCGGGCGCGGCCAGGCGCCAGTCGTAGTTGCGCTTCTTGCCCTTCAGGTGGACGCCGGCATAGAGGTCGCGGTCGTAGGTCTCCTGGTAGACGACGAGGCCGTCGCAGCCCGCCTCGACCAGGCGCCGGTACGTGCCCGTGTCCCACACCTGGACCTCAACCGACAGGGCGGGCACCTCGGCGGAGAGCGCCCGCACGCAGTCGACCAGGTAGTCCTTGCTCACGATGCGGGCGTGCTCGCCGGCGACCAGGAGCAGGTGCCGGAACCCGCGGGCGGTCAGCGTGCGCGCCTCCTCACGGACCTCGTCGACCGACAGCGTGCGGCGGGCTATCTGGTTGCCGGCCGAGAACCCGCAGTACGTGCACACCGAGACGCACTCGTTGGACACGTACAGCGGGGAGAAGAGGTGGATGGTGCGGCCGAACCGGCGGAGGGTGAGGTCCCGCGCCCGGCGGGCCAGGTCCTCGAGCCGGCCGTCGGCGGCCGGGGAGATCAGGGCGGCGAAGTCGGCGAGCGTCGGCCGCGCCGCCCGCAGCGCCCGCTCGACGTCGGCGCCGGTGGCCGCCGCCGCCCGGGCGCGCAGCCCGGCCAGGTCGGTGGCCACGAGGTCGGCTGCCGCCGTCCCGTCCGGCACGCCGGCCGGGCGCGACTCCAGCTCGACAGGCGTGAGGGTCACGTCGACAGGAAGCCGGTGAGCGGCGAGCTGGCCTCGGCGCCCGACCGCGCCGCGGGCAGGCCGGCCAGGAAGGCCCGCCGTCCCGCCTCGACGGCCAGCCGGAAGGCGCCGCCCATGGCCGGCGGGTCGCCGGCGGTGCCGATGGCGGTGTTGACGAGCACGGCGTCGGCGCCCAGCTCCAGCGCCTCGGCCGCCTGGCTGGGGGCGCCGATGCCGGCGTCCACCACCACGGGGACGAGGGACTGCTCGACGATGATCTCCAGGGCGGCCCGCGTGCGCAGGCCCTGGTTCGAGCCGATCCACGAGCCGAGCGGCATGACGGTCGCGCAGCCCACCTCCTCCAGCCGCTTGCACAGCACCGGGTCGGCGTTGACGTAGGGCAGGACGGTGAACCCCTCGGCGCACAGCACCTCGGCCGCCTTGAGCGTCTCCACCGGGTCGGGCAGGAGGTAACGAGGATCGGGTGTCACCTCCAGCTTGATCCACTCCGGCAGCCCGGCCGCCCGGGCCAGGCGGGCCAGCCGGATGGCCTCGTCGGCGTCCACCGCGCCGCTGGTGTTGGTGAGGAGGAGGACGTCGGGCGGGAGGGCGTCGAGGATGTCCTCCTCGGCCGTCGGGTCCACCCGCCGGAGCGCCACCGTCACCATCCCGGTGCCGCACGCCTCGATGGTCGCCCGCAGCGACTGGTGGGAGGGGAACTTGCCCGTCCCCAGGAACAGCCGGGACGTGAACGTCCTCCCGGCGATCACGAGCGGGTCGTCGACCATGGTGCACGCCTCCTCGGCCCGCATTACCGGGCCGGTCGTCCCGAGGGTCGTGGGCGTCTCCCACCTCTCAGCCCGGACTGCCGAGCTCCCCTGCGTGCCCGGTAGCCTACCCCCGTGCGCTACTGGACCGAGGAGGAGGCCAGGCGCTACCTCCCCCGGCTCCGCCACCTCGTCGAGGTCGTGCGGGCGGCGGCCAGCCTCGCCATCGTCTCCCGCCGGAACGGCCACGGCTCGCCGCCCGACGACGACCCCCGCGCCGCGCTGGCGGAGCTGGAGCAGGGCGACATCATCGTGCGCGACCCGTCCACCGGGCTCGTCGACTTCCACGCCGTCGGCCCCGACGGCGTCGAGTACCTCCTCTGCTACCGCCTGGACGAGGACGACCTGGGCTGGTGGCACTACCCGGCGGAGGGGTTCCCGGGCCGCAAGCGCCTGCCCCGTGAGCCGGGGGAGCCGTCGTGAGCACCCGCAAGCTGATCATCGCCGCCCTGTGCTGCGGCCTGCTGATCCTGCTCGCCTCGGCCGTGCAGCTCTATCTGGCCAGCCGCTGACCCGCGGAGCGGCGGGCCGGCCAGGCGGAGCGCCCGTGCGGCCAGTCAGACCTAGGCTGACCGTGAGCCAGGGAGGTGGTCCGCACGGCTGACCAGTACGACATCGTCGTCATCGGAGGAGGGCCGGGGGGGTACGCAGCCGCGCTGTACGCGGCCGGAGCCGGGTTGTCGGTGGCCGTCGTGGAGAAGGACAAGGTCGGCGGCACGTGCCTCCACCGGGGGTGCATCCCGGCCAAGGAGTTCCTGGAGACGGCCACGGTCTTCCGCACGGTGGCGGGCGCCGAGGACTTCGGCGTGCGGGCGGGGAAGCCGGCCGTCGAGTTCTCGGTCAGCCAGCAGCGCAAGCAGAAGGTGGTCGACCAGCTCTGGAAGGGCCTCGCCGGCCTGATGAAGCGCCGGAAGATCACGACCGTGGCCGGCACCGGCCGCCTCGGGCGCGACCGCAAGGTGACGGTGGACGACGGCACCGAGCTGGTCGGCAGGAACGTGATCCTGGCCGCCGGGTCGGTGCCCCGCACGATCCCCGGCTTCGACGTCGACGGCCGCCTGGTGATGACCTCGGACGAGGTGCTGGCGCTCGAGGAGCTGCCCGGCACGGCGGCGGTGATCGGGGCGGGCGCCATCGGCTGCGAGTTCGCCTCGATGATGAGCGACCTCGGCACCAAGGTGACGATGCTCGAGGCGCTGCCCACCATGCTCCCGGGCTGCGACGCCGATGTCGTCAAGGTCGTGGCCAAGTCGTTCCAGAAGCGGGGGATCGACGTCCACCTGGGCGTGAAGGTCTCCGGCCACCAGCCCCGGGACGGCGGTGGCACCACGGTGGCCTTCGGCGAGGACCAGCGGCTGGACGTGGACGCCGTGGTGGTCTCCGTGGGCCGCCGTCCGCGGTCGGACGGGCTGGTCGAGGACGGCACGGGCGTCGAGATCGACGAGCGGGGCTTCGTGAAGGTGGACGAGCGGTGCCGCACGGCGGAGGCGGGCGTGTACGCGGTGGGCGACCTGGTCGCCACGCCCCAGCTGGCCCACGTGGGGTTCGCCGAGGCCATCGTGGCCGTGAAGGACATCCTGGGCGAGTCGCCCGTCCCCGTGGACTACGGCAAGGTCCCCTGGTGCATCTACTGCCATCCCGAGGTGGCGTTCGCGGGGATGACGGAGGAGGCGGCGCGCGACGCCGGCCTGGACGTCGTGGCCAAAGCCGATCCGTTCGTGGGCAACGGCCGGGCGATCATCGTGGGCGAGACGGAGGGCCTGGTGAAGGTGGTCGCCGAGAAGGGCCCCGACGGCCGGGCCGGGCGCATCCTCGGGGTGCACATGGTGGGGCCGTGGGTCACCGAGCAGCTCGGCCAGGGGTACCTGGCGCTGAACTGGGAGGCGGTGCCCGACGAGGTGGCGGCGTTCATCCAGCCCCATCCGACGATGTCCGAGGTGTTCGGGGAGACGATGCTGGCGCTGACCGGAAGGGGGTTGCACGCCTGATGGCCGACATCACCATGCCGCAGCTGGGCGAGACGGTGACCGAGGGCACCATCACGCGCTGGGCCAAGAGCGTCGGGGACCGGGTGGAGGAGGACGAGGTCCTCTTCGAGGTGTCCACCGACAAGGTCGACTCGGAGGTGCCGTCGCCGGCGGCCGGCGTGCTCCGGGAGATCCTCGTCCAGGAGGGCGAGACGGCCGATGTCGGCGCCAAGCTGGCCGTCATCGAGGACGGCGCGTCGGCCGACGGCGACTCGGGCGGAGGCCAGGCCGCCTCGGCGCCCGCGGCGACGGCGGAGCCCCGGGCCGAGGACAACGGGACCAAGGCGACCACCGATGCCGAGCCCGAGCGCGAGGCGGCAGCGCAGCCCGAGCCCGAGCCCGAGCGCGAGTCCGAGCCCGAGCCCGAGCGCGAGCCCGAGCCGGGAGCGCAGCCCGTGCCCGAGCGTGTTCGCGCCGAGTCGGCCGGTGACGGGTCGCGGGCCGCCCCGGCCGAGGCCGCCGCGCCGGCGCAGGGCGCCGCCGCGCCGGCGGCGACGGCGACGCAGGGCGGCGGCGGGACGCAGGGCCAGGTGCTCTCGCCCGTGGTGCGTCGCCTGCTCAAGGAGCACGAGCTCAGCCCCGAGGAGATCCGCCCCACCGGGGCCGGCGGCCGGATCACGCGGGCCGACGTCCTCGCCGTGATCGACGCCCGCGGCGCGGGCGGCCCGCCCCGCACGGGGGCACCGCCCGCCCGGGAGGCGCCGGCACCGGCACCGGCACGCCAGCCGGCGGCGGAGGCCCCGGCGCCTGCCGCCGCTGGGGACGGCAAGCCGACGTCCCGCCGGGACGAGACCATCGCCTTCACCAACATCCGGCGCCGCACGGCCGAGCACATGCGCCGGTCGCTGGACACCTCGGCCCACACCCTGGTGGTGATCGAGGTCGACTACGACAACGTCGACAAGGCCCGCCTGCCCGCTCGGGCCCGCTTCAAGGAGGAGGAGGGCTTCAGCCTCACCTACCTGCCGTTCGTCGCCCGGGCGGTGGTGGACGCCATCCGTGACTTCCCGCACGTCAACTCGTCGGTGGGCGAGAACGAGCTGGTGGTCCACCACTACGTGAACCTCGGCATCGCCGTGGACCTCAACCTGGAGGGCCTCATCGTCCCCGTGGTCCACGACGCCGACGACAAGCGGCTCCGGGCGCTCGCCCGGGAGATCTCCGGCCTGGCCGCCCGGGCCCGGGCCCGGAAGCTGAGTGCCGACGACATCTCGGGCGGCACCTTCACGATCACCAACCCGGGCGGGTACGGCACCCTCATCACGGCGCCGATCATCAACCAGCCCCAGGTGGCGATCCTGTCGAGCGACGGCGTGCGCCAGAAGCCGGTCGCCGTGGCCCTGCCCGGCGGCGGGTACGGGGTGGCCGTGCACCCCGTCGGCAACCTGGCCATCGCCTTCGACCACCGGGCCGTCGACGGCGCCTACGCGTCGGCCTTCCTGGCCCGGGTGCGCGACGTGCTCGAGACGAGGGACTGGGCCCAGGAGCTGACGTGACGGCCCCGGTCGCCGCGCCGCTCCGGCCCGGGCCGGCGCGGGGGCCGCGAGGGCCGCTGCGGGTGCGGTGGCTGGGCCGCGTGGCCTACCGGGACGGGATCGCTCTCCAGCGGGCGCTCCACCGCGGCGGGCAGGGCGAGCACCTGCTGCTGCTGGAGCACCCGAGCGTCTACACCCTCGGCCTGCGGGGGACCCCCGACTCGGTGCTCGTCCCGCCCGAGCGGCTGGACGGCGACCTGGTGCGCGCCGACCGGGGCGGAGACGTCACCTGGCACGGCCCCGGCCAGCTGGTGGGGTACCCCGTCGTGTCGGTGCCGAGCGGGCCCGGAACGACGCCCGCCCACGTGGCCACCGTCGAGCAGGTCGTCATCGACGCCCTGGCCGACCTGGGGCTGGCGGGCGCCACCCGCCACCCCGGTCTCCCCGGCGTGTGGGTCGGCGACCGCAAGATCTGCGCCGTCGGCGTGCGCCTCACCCGCGGCCGGTCGATGCACGGGTTCGCCCTCAACGTCGACCCCGACCTGTCGCACTTCGACGCCATCGTCCCCTGCGGCATCCCGGACCGGGGCGTGACCTCCCTGGCCGCCGAGGGGCTGGGCGTCCCGATGCGGGCGGTAGCCGACGCGGTCGCCGCCCGCGCCGCCGAGCGGTGGGGGACGGCCGGCGTCGAGCGCCAGGACGTGGCGTGGCGGGTGCCTGCCGAGGACGCCGCCGTGGTGGCCGGCGGACCGTCGGCGCCGGGCGCGCCCGTGCGCCTGCTGGGGCGGCTGGCGGCGGCGGGCGTGGACGCATCGGCCTCGGTCCCCCTGGGCGAGCGCAAGCCGCCGTGGCTGCGGGCCCCGGCCCGCATGGGGGAGCCCTTCCGTGCCCTGCAGCACGACCTCCGGGAGCGCCGCCTCACCACCGTGTGCGAGGAGGCCGGCTGCCCCAACATCTTCGAGTGCTGGGGCGCCGGCACGGCCACCTTCATGCTGAACGGGGACCGCTGCACCCGGGCGTGCGGGTTCTGCCTGGTGGACACCCGCCGGCCCGAGGCGCCGGACGCGGGCGAGCCGGAGCGGGTGGCCGAGGCGGTCGAGGCCCTGGCCCTGGAGCACGCCGTGCTCACCGCCGTGGCCAGGGACGACCTGCCCGACGGCGGAGCGGCCGCCTTCGCGGCGACCATCGATGCCGTCCGCCGGCGCTGCCCCGGCACCGCCGTCGAGGTCCTCATCCCCGACTGCAAGGGCGACCCGGGCGCCCTGGAGACGATCTTCGCCGCCCGTCCCGACGTGGTGAACCACAACCTGGAGACGGTGGCCCGCCTGCAGCGGGCGGTGCGGCCGTCGGCCTCCTACGCCCGCAGCCTGGCCGTGCTGGCCCTGGCCGGGGCCGCCGGGCTCACCACCAAGTCGGGGCTCATCCTGGGCATGGGCGAGGCGGAGGACGAGGTGCTCGGGGCGCTGGCCGACCTGCGGGCGGTGGGCGTCGGCATCGTCACGCTGGGCCAGTACCTGCGGCCCACCGCCGCCCACCTCCCCGTCGCCCGCTGGTGGCACCCCGAGGAGTTCGACCGCCTGGCCGAGCGGGGGAAGGCCATGGGGTTCGCCCACGTGCAGGCGTCGCCCCTCACCCGGTCCAGCTACCACGCCCGCGACGCGGCGGCGGCCGCGGCTGCTGCGGCTGCTTCGGCGGCGCCCGCCGCGGTTCCGGCGGCACATCCGGGCGCATAGCGCCCCTCCCTGCCGCCAGAACGCGACGCCCACACCCGCGACGCGGCGCCCGCTGCGGCTGCTTCGGCGGCGCCCGCCGCGGTTCCGGCGGCACATCCGGGCGCATAGCGCCCCTCCCTGCCGCCAGAACGCGACGCCCACACCCGCGACGCGGCGGCTGCTGCGGCTGCTTCGGCGGCGCCCGCCGCGGTTCCGGCGGCACATCCGGGCGCATGGTGCCCCTCCCTGCCGCCAGAACGCGACGCACCTGGCCGAGGGCGCGCCTCTACGCTGCAGCCGTGAGCCGGGTCGAGCGCGTGGAACGGGTGCGCGGGCGCATGGGGGAGCTGGGCGTGGACGCCCTGCTGCTCTCCCTCGGCGCCGACCTGCCGTGGCTCACCGGGTACGAGGCCATGCCCCTCGAGCGGCTCACCATGCTCGTCCTGCCCGCCGACGGCGACGCCACCCTGGTGGTCCCCCGGCTGGAGGCTCCCCGGGTCGCGCACGACCCCGCCCTGTTCGCCCTGCGGCCCTGGGAGGAGACGGAGGACCCGGTGGCGGTGGTGGCCGACCTGGTGGGCGGGCGCCGCTCGCTGGCCGTGTCGGACCGGGCGTGGGCGACCTTCGTCCTGCAGTTGCAGGCGTCGCTGCCCACGGCCCGGTGGCTGGCCGCCTCCACCGTCACCGGGCCGCTGCGGGCGGTGAAGGACGCCGACGAGATCGCCGCCCTCCGCCGGGCCGGCGCCGCCGCCGACCGGGTGGCGGCCGCCCTGGTGGCCGGGGACGTCGCGCTGGTGGGCCGGACGGAGGCCGAGGTGTCCGCCGACCTGTCGGCCCGCCTGCGGGCCGAGGGCCACGACCGGGTCAACTTCGCCATCGTGGGGAGCGGCCCCAACTCGGCCAGCCCCCACCACGAGCCGGGGCGGCGGCTGATCGGCGAGGGTGAGGCGGTCGTCTGCGACTTCGGCGGCACCCTCGACGGCTACTGCTCCGACACCACACGCACGGTCTTCACCGGCCCGCCGCCGGCCGGGTTCCGCGACGTGTACGCCGCCGTGCAGCGGGCCCAGGCGGCGGCGGTCGAGGCGGCGGTGGTGGGCACGCCGTGCGAGGACGTCGACGCCGTCGCCCGCCGCATCATCGAGGAGGCGGGGTACGGCCCGCAGTTCGTGCACCGCACCGGCCACGGCATCGGGCTGGAGGAGCACGAGGACCCGTACCTGGTCGGTGGCAACTGCGAGGCCCTGGTCGCCGGGCACGCCTTTTCCGTCGAGCCCGGGGTCTACGTCGATGGCCGCTGGGGCGTGCGCATCGAGGACATCGTGGTGGCGGCCGAGTCGGGCCCCGATCCCCTGAACGCGGTGTCGCACGACCTGGCCGTCGTGGCCTGACGTGGACCTGGGGCTCGGGGGCCGGGTCGCCCTGGTCACCGCTTCGTCGAGGGGCCTCGGGCTGGCGTGCGCCCGGGCGTTCGCGGCCGAGGGCGCCCGGGTGGCGATCTGCGGCCGCGGCGAGGAGGCGGTGCGGGCGGCCGAGAGGGCGCTGGCCGACGGGGGGGCCGAGGTGCTGGCCATGGTGGAGGACGTCACCGACCCGGCGGCGCCGGCCCGGCTGGTGGACGCCACCGTCGAGCGCTTCGGGTCACTCGACGTCCTCGTCGCCAACGCCGGTGGGCCGCCGCCCGCCCGGTCCCTCGACGTGGACGACGCCCGCCTGCTGGCCGCCCTCGAGGCCAACCTGGTCACTTCCGTCCGCCTGGTCCGGGCCGCCGTTCCCCACCTGCGCGCCGGCGGGTGGGGCCGCATCTGCCTGATCCTCTCCTACTTCGTGCGCCAGCCGGCCGGGCACCTGGCCCTGTCGAACACGGCCCGCACGGGGCTGTGGGCGTGGGCCAAGACGGCGGCCGCCGACCTGGCGCCCGACGGCGTCACCCTCAACGCCGTCCTGCCCGGGCCGCACGACACGGCCCGCATGCGCGAGCTGGGTGCCACCGGCCCCCTCGCCGACCCGGCCGACCTCGGCCGGGTGGTGGCGTTCCTGTGCTCGCAGCCGGCCGCCAACGTCAGCGGCGCGGCACTGGCGGTCGACGGCGCCGCCACCGTCGCCTTCCCGTGATCCGCCTCGACGGCGCCACCGTCCTCGTCCAGTGGGCGACGGGCGGCCTGCTGTTCCTGTGGGTGACGACCCGCCGCCGCCACGTCGGCATCGGCTACGGCTGGCTGCTGCGGGCGACGTACCTGGTCATGGCGCTGGGGTCGCTGGCCGTGGCCCGGGTGGTCGGAGCGGTACCGGTCCGGGACGTGTTCGCCGGGTTGATGGCGGCCGGCGCCGGCGTCGCCCTCGTGCTGTCCGTGGTGCGGCGGCGGGCGGGCGTGGCGGGGGAGCGGGCCCGCCGCGAGCGCCGGACCGCCCGGGTGGCGGCCATGACGGGCATCGACCGCGACCCCTCCGGCCCCGACCC